>Ga0307509_10001100_pt1 | contig 46331 bp, 36 predicted proteins | sample 10_EM_MG_FD_202245 | JGI IMG/M metagenome (GOLD analysis project Ga0307509, IMG submission 202245) | Populus trichocarpa ectomycorrhiza microbial communities from riparian zone in the Pacific Northwest, United States - 10_EM | ecosystem: Host-associated > Plants > Roots > Unclassified | place... | reverse complement strand
CATAACGATTAACCCAAGACCTCGGGAATTCGGTATCACCACCAGAGTGATCCTGAGCACCGGGAAGAAAGGCAGAGAAACGGAATAATCTCATGTGAGATTGGGCATGTGCAGGACGCATGCTGTCATGGAAAGGATTCCACAAGGAAGGATATAAGGCAGTTGGATCTTCTCTTTGTTCATTTCGTTATCCGCTCACTTGTCCTTCGTCTCTTTGAGTGTTTTCCTCTCCTTGTTAAATTGTTGTCCGCTCTTTGGCCATTTGGTTTCTTTTACTTTTGATAAGTCTTCTATTACACTCTTTATATTTCTACGACTATATAAATTGATCGCTTCTACACTGGACCAGAACACTCTCTCCATCCGCTGTGCTGTAATCTTGTTCTAAAAAAAGGGAGATTGGGGGTAGAGGGCCACTGCTGGTGGATAAGATGCGAATGTTGAGGATCGCTATCGCCTCGATATCCCAAATCTTCATATGTATCGATGAATTAGACAAATGCCTGCCGAAGCATCGGCCAGATCTTCTTGAGTCACTAAGAGCTATCGTTCGGGAGTCCCCCCTGAGACAAGGATATTCCTCACCGGGAGGCCCCATGTCGGAGGAAGTATTCAAAGATACTTTTCCGGGGTAGCTGCGATACCTACCAGCCCCAACGCAGACGACATCAGGAATTATCTGGATATGAGGTTAGACAGGGATGAAGAGCAAGAAGACGCGATGGACAATAGTTTACGGGCTGATATTGTGGAAACTATGCTAGACAAGATGTCGAATATGTGAGTAAGAGTATTTAGAATTCTCGCTCTATCAATAATGTATACTTACAAGTGATTGCGTAGATTCCTCCTTGTATCAGTAAACCTGGGCGCTATTCTTGGGGAGGTGGCAATTGCTCAGAAAAGGAAGAAACTAGAAGTCATGGCGCCAGGAAATGGACTAGGTGTGCCTATACAGCAATACTAGGGCGACTGAGGGAGCAGAGGGGAAATAAATCAGTGTTCGGATTGAAGGTGTTGATGTGGGTGTGATACTCGGAGCGGCCCTTACGAGCTGAGGGGCTCTGTTATGCCTTGGCTGCAGAGATAGGATCTACAGATCCGAATAACGTCCCTGCCTTACGGACCCTCCTATCTTCTTGCCTAGGTCTTGTCACGGTCGAGGCGTCTTCGTCCACTATCCAACTCGCACACTTCACTATGCAGGACCATTTCATAAGCGATCCCACCTTATCCCATAGCCCCACTCAACAGCTGATGAGGTGTGCCTCAACTATTCAATTTTGGATCGGTGAGGCGCGTTTGGCCAACCTTCCACTGGGTCCCCTCAACGCTACCCCTTCTAGAATATGCTTCACTTCACTGGGGGAAGTGATAAAATCTGGACGGGAGATTGTCTGGGCTTGAGAATACCGGTGCACGATGAGGACAAAGCAGTAAAAATCAAAGACCAACTTTTTATTCTGCGACCTGCTTCACCCTAAACTGTGGGAGAAACAGAGTAATCGTGCTAAGGTTGCGGCGTGCGGCCGCAACCCCGGATGTTCGCAGGCTCACAACCTGGGCACTCCTACAGAGTGCCTGACAGCTCAACGGAAGATTGTGGCTCACCATACTAAATATGTGGCTCAACATCACTTTGTGGCTCAGCCTAGCTTTGTGGCTTAACATAGTCATTTAGCTTAATGTAACTTTGTTGCTCAAGAAAATATCTAAGGTAATAATTACGGGTATTAAGTATCTAGGAAGATTGTAAAAACAGATATAGAGCAGAATAGTATATTTAATACATTTCTCAGTTTATATTCAGCCGCAAAATCATGTTGAGCCACAAATTTAGTATGGTGAGCCACAATCTTCCGTTGAGCTGTCAGGCACTCTGTAGGAGTGCCCAGGTTGTGAGCCTGCGAACATCCGGGGTTGCGGCCGCACGCCGCAACCTTGGCACGATTACTTAAATACAAAAAACAATTGAGACTCTTCCGAGATTTTCCTTGTTATGATCACATAGTTTCGACACTATGATCACATTAGTTCCACACCATGACTGCACGATTTCACACTATGATCACATCACATCCGCTTGTGGTGATCTAACCCTTCCATACCTTTCCTTTACCAAGTCGACCGAAGGTTCGGTCATTAATCCTTCGAAATTCTTCTACCCGGTTCAATTGCAGTATAGTGTCCAGCGACTGTCCGTGTGAGTGCCGGTGATTGTGGGGATGACGGAAAATGTCAAAGTTCTTACACTCAGGCTTCTCGATAGATTCGATGAGCATATATCCGCTCAACTCCTATTATTGAACAGCAATAATGGCAGCCGCTCGGGCCCTTATTTTTTCAGTCGAAGTGGACCTCGGGAATTTACCGGACTCCAGGGAATAGCATTTTTCGGCATCGCCGAGATAGTTTCTGCTTTATCGCAGATGAAGGAATGGGATGTTAATGCAACCGACTACACGGGGAGTACAGCTCTCACATGGGCAGCTAGAAGAGGGCACGAAGAGGTTGTAAATCTGCTTCTCGAACGAGATGACCTTAATCCCGACCGAGCTCACACCAGATATAGCTAGACGCCACTCTTGCGGACGGCTGAGAACGGGCATTCGGGGCTAGTAAGGAGGCTTCTAGAACAAGAGGGAGTCAATCTCGACCGAGCAGACACCTTTTACGACCGCGCGCCGCTATCGCGGGCGGCTGAGGACGGGCATTAGGGGGGAGTAAGGATGCTATTGAAACGAGAAAACGTCAATCCCAACCATGTAGACACCTTTTACGGCCGAACGCCACTATCTTGGGCGGCAGATGAAGGGTATAAAGAGGTGGTGGTGTTACTTTTGGCAAAAGAGGTTGCTAACCCTAATTGGATAGCCACCAATACTAGTCGGACCCCACTCCCGTGGGCTGCTTACAGGGGGCATGTGGGGGTAGTCAAGACACTCTAAGAACGGCAAGACGTCCATACTACCACGCAATACAACGAGGACCAAACCCCTCTGTCGCTTGCTCTCTCAAGAGGATTCCATGAGGTTGTAAGGATCCTACGAGACAATGGAAACCAATAGAGCCGGTCGCTGTGGCAAGGTTTCCTCCCCTCCGACCACCATTCCTGCGGGCGAGGACGTGGTATCGTAGTGATGCAGCCCTCTGCGGCGACCTTAATACCCACGTCACTAACCGTGGCGCCCAACTGCACTGACACCAGAAGGCCTTCATGTGAGTGAACTCATATTTAGCATGGACTTCATCGTCTCTATTATTTGCCTCTTTCCGCTTGCATTTTAATTTCGTTTACATCGTTCCTTTTCCTTACTGCTTTCCCTATAGTCAATTACTGAGAGTTTAATTTGTGTTGGCGGGGTCCCTGTCGATTTAGATGTAAATAAAGTTAGACTTTGATAAAAGGCTTTCTTTCTGGTTCGAGGTAACCAAGGTATCACCTATTTATCCACTCTCCCTTTTTCCTTTCTCTTCAGTTCTTGTTAGGCTTTATCCTTATCATCATGTCTCTTGATGTTCATTCCCTTTACTAGGATTTGCCAAGTAAATATCTGCCCCGCTTTGTAAATTGTATTATACAGAACGCCCCATTACCTGAAGATACTTGTTGTTGAAGGCGACAATAAGCTCAAGCAACTCTATCAATTTCCAAAAACAGCAACCCTATCTCCTCTCAGTTACTGCTCACAATGCCACTGGGTTATCACCAACAGTTCCTTTTACCGCGTATACCCTATATCGCGATCTGAACTCAGTACGATACTTCTCCAGGAAGGTTTACAAATTGGTGTTAGATAACCCTTGCCCTCACCCAGTTCATATCGGGCACTTGCCCTAGGTAATAACAATTGTAAGTGGGCAAACACTTACTCCCGCTGCTGGGTGTCATAGTATTAAGAGGTTGGGAAATAAATTGTTAGGGCCTAGTTAATACCCGAATGCGTGGATGGGAGTATTTCGTTAGAAGTTAAGAGTGTTTGTATAGGTGGCTGCGGTTGGGAGGGTTCGTGGGAGAACAACGTTTCGGTGTGCGGCTTTTCTCCACAGGCCATGTAAAAATAAATGACAGAGAGACTAGGGAGACAACAACATCCTTCTACCCCAGAAAGGACGAAAGCCAATACAACGAGCATCGGTAACTTTTTTTATTCTTTTGTTTTTTTTCGGTCTCTTCATTTGAGAGCTTTGAGGCGCTACTCTTCATAGGTTCCTCAGTGAGCTCTCAACCAAAAAAAATAAACAGGAATTACTTTTTTGACTGCTTACAATATCACTGTAAGCTCACCCCGCGGTTCGTTTAGGCGGAGCGATATTGGTCGTTCATTAGCATATGAGCTGATATGTGTTCTTTTAGTCCAGTCAAGATGGCGCTACATGGAGCGGACGATAGTTCCTTCAGGAGGGAGGGCTTAACACCCCTTTCGTGGGCTGCCAAGGGTGGCCATGAGGCAGTTGTTGAGATGCTGCTGGCTCGAGACGATGTGAATGCCAACGCTCCAAATGCACTAGGCCAGACACCGCTCTTCATAGCGGCCTGGGAGGGACATGAAGGTGTCGTGAAGATGCTGGTGGGGCGAGGGGATGTAAACCCCAACACTGCGAATTCGTTTGGTCAAACGCCGCTGTGGGTAGCCGCTGAATGGAGCCATGATGGAGCCTTGAAGGTCTTACTAGAGAGGAATGATGTTAATCCCAATACTAGGGTTGTTGATGGCGTTGCACCACTCCATATAGCTGCCTACGATGGGCATGAAGAAGTCGTGAAGATGCTACTAGAGCGGGATGATACCGACATAAATACTCTGACTAATTATGGTGAAACTCCACTCTTTCTGGCTGCCGACAGGGGATATGAAGGAGTGGTGAAAGCGATACTGTCCAGAGCAGATGCCAACCCTAACTCTGTAAATCATGATGGCGAAACGCCACTCTGCAGGGCCGCCAAGAATGGGTATGAGAGAGTTGTGAAGGCGCTGCTCGAGCGTCTGGATGTCGATCCAAAGATTCCCAACATTATGGGCCAAACGCCGATCCTCGCAGCAGCCAACGAGGGACATGAAGGAGTCCTAATGCACCTACTATTGCAAGCAGACATCAACCCCAACACTCCGGGTCCATGTGGACAAACGCCACTCTTCATCGCGGCCGAGCAAGGACATAACGCAGCCGTGCAGAGGCTACTAGAACGAGCTGATGTCAACCCGAACACCAGAAACGGATATAACGCAACCCCACTTTTCATTGCCGCCTACGAGGGGCATAGATGGTGCGTGGAGATGCTACTGGAACGGAGTGATACTGATCCCAATGCTAGGGTCGACGATGGTAAAACACCGCTCTGCGTAGCAGCTTGGTTTGGACGGGAGGATGTGGTCGAGATGCTGCTTGAGCACCAAGATATCAACCCCAACCTTGCAGATAAAAGTGGCAGAACGCCTCTATTCGAAGCTTCCTGCTGTCGGCATGAGGGAGTTGTATCGATGCTCTTAGGGAGGGCAGATGTGAACCCCAACGCTGTGGACAATTGTGGCCAAAGTCCGCTATTGGAAGCCGCCATGTTTGGAGAGGAAGGAATTGTGAAGATTCTCCTGGAACACGAGGGTGTCGATCCTAATATTGCAGAAGATCATGGCCGAACGCCGCTCTTCGAAGCCGCTTGGGGAGGGCATGAAGGAGTCGTGAAGATGCTGCTAGAGCGGGTGGATGTCAACACTGATATGGCAGATCTCTCGGGTGAAACAGCGGTTTCAGGAGCTTTAAGGAATGGACACCATGCCATTGTTAAGTTGCTATCCCAACGCAAAAATTCGATTCCCCGGTCAGATGGCCACAAACCTACAATGCTCAGTTCCGAGCCGTCAGATTCGGATGAGCACCCCTCAAAAAGGATCTGCAGGTTCTGACTCTCAGCACTCAGAGCTCACAACGTCTCCCTATTCCTCGAACTTTCATTTGATCAGCCACAGACTCGAGGCTTGTTTGATCTAAAAACACTCCTACCACGCGTCTTTCTCCTCCTTATTCAGCCGTTTGGCTTTACAATGGAAATCCCATCCTCTTCATTATTCGTTTCCTCTCCTCTTTTCGACCCCTGTTCCTTTTTCTCTAATGATGGCCCCCATAGATGTATCTACCCACTAGACAAGCTGTGGGGGCAATTTAACAGTGGGCTTCAATTGTATGCAGTGGGCAGAGGTTACTAGGGATGAGCCAGCACGGCTTGATTTATTGGTTGACTCAATCTCTCCTAATATTACAAGGGTACCTTACGGAGGTTTCTTTTTGTTTGTCATCTTTCTTCCGCCGCTTTTTCTATCGATTATTACTTCCCCACACCTCTATCTTTGGGACTTATATCTTATGTTTTGATCTTTTTTAATGTCAAATCTGAAGCTCTCCTATGCTTTCTTTTAACATTATTGATTACAAAAAGTGGGAGACGATTCAGGTTTAGGGGGCGCTGTTTATAGCTGCTAAGCATATGTGCAGTACCATACTAGCAATGAGGGAGATCCGAGTCCCCCTTTCTTTTCTTATCCCTCTGTTAGAATCATCCCCAAACCAACGTTCTACTGCACCTGCTTCCCTCTTCATCTCATTATCTGGTGCTAGTGCATATCAAACCTTTGAGCAAGACCACCTACGCTCTTCTGGCAGTCTAATCAATGCTCAATAGTGACTTTCTCTACGGACAATATCGTAATACCAGCAAGCGGATTGCGCTTTGGCTCCCCGGCAAACCAGTCAACCAACATACGAAATCCGGTCACTTTTTCCCGATCGATGAGTCACCCGCGCTCAAACAAAGCATATAGGTGGCCCTTCTCCCGCCGTTTCAAAATGGAGAGGAGCCCATTTTTACAGCCGAGACTGTCGCCCAACGGAATGACTCGATTATTAAGAAATGGACCTTAAATTGAGCAATCGGGCACTCTTTAGTGTGCCCCTGGTTGTTAGTGCTCTGCCACAACCTTTGTACTGCCGGCTCGTTCTGGTATTCTAGAAGAAAAGAAAAAAAACCGGGCGCTCGCGTTGGAGTAGCGGTTCTTACCTGCTACCATATGTTAAAGTGTTCAGTTTTTTGTTTTTTTGAAAATCACCTTTGATATCATTGAAAGCAAATTTGTGCTCAGTACTCGAATGAGTATACCGTAAAAACTCGAATAGAAGAAAAATGTGCTAGGACGTTGTAGTTGCCTCTCTTAGTAAGGCGGCGTCCATATTCCTTTTGTTTTTTCTCAACTGAAGGCTGAGTTTGCGGTGTTTTCTCCTCGCGTGGCTGGGGGGGGAGGTTCCGGCGTCATAGAGGATTTTTCTTCTATTGGAGTTCTTACGGTAAGTGGAAGCGCAGCATGTTGAGTGTTATAGGGTCGGGTACCGGCAAGTCTTCCCATTTTGAAGTCGAGAGGATGGAACAGTATCAAAAATAAGCGAAGAGCGGCACTGGGTCACTCCAGTTCAGCTTTGGTTACTCGAGTACACCAGAATCCCTTTTCGCTTCCACAGCAGGATCCAATACGATAACTATATTCATTACAGCCTGTTTTCCATTGTTGAACCCGTAGATAGCTTTTATCACGTTAGGTATTTTCTTTATGGATTGTGTAGGTTCTTACCGGGTAGAGCAAGCGGGCGGTTTAAATATATGCACTCCTGCTATTTAGGAACGATAGAAACTGCTCAAAGGACGAGCGAGGATCTTGGAATTTTTTTTTTTTCGGTTCGCAGAAACCGTTCTTTCAATCTTCATTGTTTATGTGGCTAAGCCAAATCGATCAATTACAGGCATCGGGTATTTATCTTTTAGCTTTAATAGCTAGTCACACTTCCTTCCGTTTTCTCTTAATCAGCCACCCCCACCAGAAGACTCATCGTCAAGATTGTCAAATTCCCATAAAACAGCGCTGGACGGGGAAGCCCCACAACACCATTTAACTAACCCACTCTTAAGTACGGCGCGTCATATTCACAACTACCAAACGGTCCCCTACCGATACTTAATTGCCGTTGTACCGGCCAAATGCTGTGGAACTCAAGCTAACATCACCAGTGCGGGTTGGTATCTCCCGCCCCGTAGAAGAGTGAACTTGATATGCTTATGGTGTGATACGGGAAGGCCCGTGAACCAAGGGCCCGCTTACCGATCCAGACGGATCGGTAAACGAGCCCTAAATGTTTTGCTACCGAACCCAGTGCTGTAAAAACTTTGGCGATTCGCCATCTCGGTTAGGTCGCAAATCTCGGGATGCACAGACAATGCTTGTTAGGAAGGGTTAGTACTAGTACTTTCCTGAGGTGGCATAGCCTGAGTGCTTCGGCCTTGTTTGACCTCCTCTCTAGGAGTCCTCGCAAAAGTTTTTAAGGTATTATAGTTCATCCCAGCCCGGGTAGTAAGCGAGTCGCCCCAAAATAGCTCGTCGGATAAGTTATCCACGTAAGCACTTCCCCCCTTTTGTCTTTCCCGACGAGCCAATGGCTCACAAAGTAAATTTGATAAACGTAGGGTAATAATTGAAACGAATCGAGAAGGGATAAAACACCTTCTGCTAAGGAGTCGGAGGCAGTTTTGGAAATTCTTTACGTCCGGAAGCGGAGGAAATAATATGTGGGGGTGGAAAAGGTAGCAGTGAGCCGAGGGATTACTCAACTCTGCAGGCTCCCCCGTGCGCGGGGTTTTTTTAATTTACATATTCAATTATGATACTAGTGTCAATGTCGAATTTTGTAGGGCAAGAGATGTATCTTACCGCTCAATATACTAGGCATAAGTAAAAGGAGTGGCTCACTCCCAGAGTCATACAGGTAGAGTGTATGCGCAATACATCAGTTAGGCATGCTGGACAAGGGGCAGGCATTTAGTTTTCGAACACCCCAAAGTGGCTTACCCCCAAAAAATCCTCAAAAACTGGTGAGGTCACAAAGCGGTGTGTTCGATCGCTATATCCCTGCCCCTAGTACATGAATGTATCGTATCGTAACTTACCGGTATCAGACGTGATCAAAAAAAACGGAAAAGAGATTGACAACGTAGATATTCGAGTCCCAGGATTGCAATAGCATAATGGATTGGTCTCTCAACTCTCCTTTTACTATCCACCCAGCTTGAATAGTTTTCAGTTCTTGTCGTCATACTCTGAAGCCTGGCAGGTTATGGTTAGGTATAAGGTGTGATGCCCCTCCGGGGGGGAGAAATTCTCATGGAGAAACCATCCCATGTCCCATAAAGTATTAGTCATGGATCACGCTTCAGTGAAAGTGGCTGGATCGTACCCGAGTAATGTCACACCACAAGCCACAGCACCCCTCTTTGTGCAGCTCTACTCACAGGACCCTGTCAACTTCTCCGATATAACTACAAATTACGAAAAAGCCTCTACCTTCAACCAATATTTCATACCGAGGACTATGGCGCTGACGACCCACACACTCGCTTGACTGCTGCGGAAACATAATAGGTAGTTTCAACAATACTTTCTGGAAGTCCGACGAAGATGCGTAAATTATGCGTTGGCTTTCTCCACTAGAGCCGAATAATAGGCATAAAAGCATGCGAACTGGCAGATCCGTTGGTGTTGGTAATTGGCTTTTGGAAACCAGCGAGTTTTGCAAGGGAAGGAGGAGTGAGAGTAGAGCAGTGTTCCCAACCGTCCCGGGCAGGGTGAGTAAGGACGGCAGGGCAAAGCGTCCAAATTTCATTAAGACGGCCGTCCTGGGGGTGGACGGCCGGGCCCTGCCGTCTTTAGTAAGATGGCTTCTTCCGGTAGTCATTTGTAGGGCCCGGCTGTCAACTGTAGGGCCCTGCCGTCAACTGTAGGGCCCGGCAGTCATCAGTAGGGCCCGGCCGTCAACTGGGGCCCGGCCGTCAACTGTAGGGCCTGGCCGCCATCTATAGGGGGGAACCCATTTCGGTTAGTGTATTGCTCCATATAAGACACCTGCCCCCACAGTCCGTCCAGGGCAACCATCAGGACGGACGCCACAACCGCCGTCCGTCCCGGGCATCCATCCCAGCCCGCAGTCCGTCCCGTCCATAGCCAAAGACGGACGGACTGGACGCTTGGGTTCACTGGAGTAGAGTCGATAAGGCTGTCCTGTTCTGCTCTGGGAATCGGGAGTGGGGAAAACATATCTCAAGTAAGTAGTAGGATCCTTTAAGCGAAGCAGGTGCAGCTGACGGTAAGGAACACTAGTTCCCTAGTGATCGACAGCCTATGCGATGAGGCAAGGATTGAAGATATCACCGTTGCATGCTTGTACTGCGACTTCTTTGCCCAGCAAGAGCAGACAATCGACAGCATGATGGGCGCTATTCTGAATCAGCTAGCCGGCATGGGGGCATCCCGGTTGATTTGCGCGATGCTTTTGGGGTGGGGAAGGGGGGAATTGGAGGCAGAGGGTTGCTGCTTTCATATTTAACACGAATGTTAAGCGCGGCCATCGATTCTCTATCACAAGTTTTCATCTGTATCGATGGGCTCGATGGATGCATACCGAAACATCTGCCAGAACCTCTTGGGTCACTGAGAGATATTGCTCGGGATTCCCCTAAGATAAGAATATTTCCCACCAGGATTCCCCATCCCCGGAGCGATTCAGAGATATTTCAATGGAGTAGTTGTAATACCCATCGGGACCAACACGGATATCAGGAATTATCTTGAGATGAGGTTAGATAACGATGAAGAGCGAGATGAGGCGATGAACAACGAACTACTGGGCGATATCGTGAGAGAACTATTATGGACAAGATGTCTGATATGTGAGTAGGAGCATTTGGCGCTCTACTCGAATAATGATGAATACTTACAAACAATTGTGTCTAGATTCTTCCTTGTTACACTGAACATCGACGCTATTCTAGGTAAGTGATAATTGTTCAGAGAAGGAAGGAACTTGAAGCGATGGCGGAAGGAACTAGACTGAGTGATACGTACACGACTACTCTAAGACGTCGGAAGGCACAGAGGAGAAATAAATTAGTACTCGGATTAAAGGCCCTAATGTGGGTGCTGTATTCGGAGCGTTCCTTCCGACCTTAGGAGCTCTGCCTGCCTGGGCAGTCAAGATAGGAATGGACCTGGATCCGAATAATGTTCCCGCGTTACGGACACTCCTATCATCTCGCCTAGGTCCTGTTATGGTCGAAGCGTCGTCTTCATCTACAGTCCGACTGGTACACTTCACTTTACATTAGCATCTCTTAGGTGATCATACCCTATTCCATGGCCCCCATGCAACCACCGCGGAGATTTGCTTGACATACCTCCATTTTAGACATGTGCGGGATCTTTCGCCAACCCCCTACTCAGCCCTCTCAACAATGCCCTTCTGGAATAGGCTTCACTTCATTGGGGTAAGCACACAACAATGGGGGTCACGGAAAACGCCAAACTGCTTGCACTGAGACTTCTCGATAGATTCGATGATTACATATCTGCTGGCTCCTATTATTGAACTTGAAGAAAGACAGATGCTCTAACCCCCATGTTCCAAATAGAAGTGGACTTAGGTGGTTTACTGGATTATGCGAAGTAGCGTTTCTCGGGATCGCGGAGATAGCGGGTGCTATATTTGGATGAAGGAATGGGATGTTAATGCAACTGAGAACACGGGGAGTACAGCTCTCGCATGGGCAGCTGTGAGAGGGCACAAGGGGATTGTAAAGGTCCTTTTTGGAACGAGAGAATACCAACCCGGCCCAGGCAGACTCCGTATATGGCCGGACACCCCTCTCGTGGGCGGCTGGGAACGGGCATGATACTGTAGGAAAAATGCTTTTGGAACGAGAAGGAGTCAATCCCGACCGTGCAGACACCCACCGCGGCCAGGAGAGACTCTGGTGGGCGGCGGGGAGAGAACAAGAGGGGGTACTAAAGATGCATTTGGAACGAGAGGGCGTCAATCCCGACTCGGGAGGCACCCTATTTACCCGAACACTCCTCTTGTTTGCAGCAGCAGGGGGGGTATGAAGGGATAGTAAAGATGCTTTTGCAAAAAGAGGACGTCAATCCCGATTGTGTAGACACACTTCAGAGCCAAACGCAACCATCGCAGGCGGCGAAGAGTGGGCATGAGGTGGTTGTAAAGATGCTTTGAGAACGGGAGGACGTCAACCCCGATCATGTAGAGAGCTTTTATGGCCAGACGCCACAATCGTGGCCGGCGGAGAAGGATACAAAGAGATGGTGGGATTGCTTTTGGAAAGAGAGAGTGTCAGCCCTAATACCCTAGACACGCGAGCTTGCCGGACCCCACTCTCGTGGGCCGCCTCTTGCGAGTGTGCGGGGGTAGTAAAGATACTCTTAGAACGCCAAGAGCTCCACAATTCCGAACCAGATAATGAGAACCAAACACCACTCTCGCTGGCTCTGTCCGAAGGACACTTTGAGGTTATAAGGATCCTATGCGACAATGCTGGTTCCCCCACAAGTCATGGTGGTGGCTAGGTATCACTCCTTCCATCCACCCAGCATTCAGACGAGAGCCATAAGTATGGGTGGGTGCCACTCTTTTCGACTAAGGAGTATGGGAGTGAGGGAGCGGTTACCATTCCTGCTTGATGAGTGGATGTCAATCCTAATATGATGGAGATATATAACCTCAATCAACCGACATGGGCACTCTGGAATGTCTTCAAAATAGGGTATGATCGGTAGAGAGTCTATTGGTCCTTATTGTTTCTATGTCGCCAGAGGTGCCCTATATATACACAAGCTCGACTACTACAGAAAAAACTCTTCATCAACAATATCATCGCTCGTCCCTCTTCATTCCTCCTTTCCATGCTCCTATCCAACATTTCCGAAACTTATTTTCCCAACTACCAATTTCCCTGTTTCGTTCTCTTACACAGTTTCCCTCATCATCCATGATCTGTTACTGTGCTGACACTGTCTTCTGTTTCCTAACCCTGATAGTGCGACACCTATCTGTTTCGTTTCTTAGCAAACCTTATTCCTAAACCTCCGGCCATCCCTAGTGTCGTTTCCTAAAACATCCCAAACATATCTGTCTCGTCTAACTCCTAAGCCAAACATACTATCGTCTTTCTCTTACATTTCTTCTCTATCGTGCAACTCCCATCAAACGCAATCCTTCTCATCCATCCGCCATCTCGGTTTCATCAATGCCCAATATGTGGAACCTTCGTGAATATTCAACAGAATGAACATGGGGAGGTTGTGAGGATGACACTAGAATGGGTGGATATCTGATCTGACGCAAGGGATATCAACTGCCAAACACCACTATTGCAGACCTCCTTTCTTGACATGAGCGAATTGCGATGCCTATAATGGAGTGAGTAGATATCAACCTGGCACCGTTGATGTATGTGGACAAACCCGGCTCCCGCCCCCAGGTCTGAGAGAATGGTACTGTGAGCAGAGAAGCGGATTTTTAGGGTTTAGTTAATACCTGAATTTGTGAATGATAATTTTTCTTTAGAGTTTCATAGGGTTTGTGTAGGTGGCGACGGCTGGGAGGGTTCGTAGGGGAACAACCTTTCTATGTGCGTCTTTTCTCCACACACAACTTAAAAAAGAAAAAGCAAAGACCACTAAGGAGACAACAACATCCTTCTACCCGAGAAAGGACCAACACCAACACCACGAGAATCGGCCACTTGTTTTATCCCTTCGTTTTTGCGTCTCTTCATTTGCAAACTTTTGTGAACTTCGACGGACTCGTTCCACTAGTTCCTATAGATTCCGCACTGAACCCTCGACTCAAAAGCAAACACGAATTACTTTTTTGACCGGTTAGTCATTATTGTAAGCTCACCCTGCTACTCGTTTAGGAGGGGTCATGTCGGTCCTTTCATTAGCGTATGAACTGATATGGGTTCATTTAGTACACTGAAGATGGCACTACAGGGAGCAGGCAATAGTTCCTCCAGGAGGGAGGGCTTAACACCCCTTTCATGGGCTGCCAAGGGTGGGCATGAGGCAGTTGTTGAGATGCTGCTGGCTCGAGACGATGTGAACGCCAACACTCCTAACGAAATGGGCGAGACACCCCTCTTCCTAGCGGCCATCGAGGGATGGGAAGGAGTCGTGAGGTTGCTTCTGGGACGAGGGGATGTAAACCCCACCACTCCGGACTTCCTTGGTCAAACACCGCTACTGGTAGCCTGCCAGGAGGGGTATGAAGGAATTGTGAAGCTGTTACTAGAAAGGAAAGATGTCGTGGCTAATATTCCGACAAATTATGGCCTTACACCACTCGATATCGCGGCCTACGGGGGGCATGAAGGAGTCGTGAAGATGCTACTAGAGCGGCCTGAAACCGACCCAAATATAGTAAATGGTCATGGTGAAACACCACTCCTCGTGGCCGCCGATGCAGGGCATGAAGATGTCGTGAAGGTGCTACTGGATAGACCAGATGGGAACCCACACACTGCGAATAACAAAGGACAAACGCCACTCTGGAGGGCCGTGAAGGGGGGGTGGGAGGGAGTTGTGCAGGTGTTGCTCGAGCGGGCCGACGTTGATCCCAACACTGAAGACAATAAGGGACGAACGCCGGTCTTCGAAGCAGTCCTCAAGGGGAATGAAGAGGTCCTAGAGATTCTGCTGCAGCGACCAGACGTCGACCCCAACACTACGGGTATATTTGGACAAACGCCACTCTACATCGCCTCCAGACGAGCAAATAAAGCAGCCGTGCGCTTGCTCTTGGGTCGAGCTGACGTCAACCCCAACACTACGAGCCAACGTGGTGTAACCCCGCTCTTCATAGCCGCCCACGACGGTCACCTATGGGCAGTGCAGATGCTACTGGAACGGAGTGATACTGATCCCAATGCTGCGGCTCCTGATGGCAGAACACCGCTCGGCCTCGCAGCTTACTTTGGACGGGAAGATGTGGTCAAGATCCTCCTGGAGCGCGATGATATCAACCCCAACCTTGCAGATAATGATGGCAAAACGCCTCTATTCGAAGCTACCTACCATCGCCGTGATGGTATCGTGAAAATGCTCTTAGAGCGAGCAGATGTCGATCCCAACACTGCTGACGATAGTGGCCAAACCCCGCTAGCGGCAGCCGCCAAGTGCGGAGGAGAAGGAGTCGTAAAGTTACTTCTGCAACGGGCGTGTATCAATGCCAATAGCCATGACCATCAGGGCCGAACGCCGCTCTTCGAAGCGGCAAGGAACGGGCATGAAGGAGTCGTCAAGATGCTGCTTGAGCGCAGGGATATCCACCCTAATATTGCACTTGAGAATGGCAATACGCCTCTCTCCGAAGCTGCAAGCAAGGGACATGAAGGAGTTGTGAAGATGCTGTTACACCGGATGGATGTCGATGCTGATTTGGCGAATGACGCTCGTGGCACAGCGGTTTCTCGAGCTCTAAAGAATGGACACCATGCCATTGTGAAGTTGGTATCCAAACGCAAAAATCGAATTCCACAGTCCGATCGCGGCAACTCTACTGTTCTCCCTCCCAAGCAATCCAATTCTGATGGGCATAGCTCCAAAAGGGTCCGCCGGTCTTGACGCTCAGCACCAAAAGCTCACAACGTCTCCCTATTCCTCCAATTTTCATTTGATCAGCCACAGACTTGAGGATAATTTGATCTATAACACTCGTACAACGCACCCTTCACCTCATTCCCTCAATAGGTTTTACAATGGCATCGCCATTTCTTTCATTATTTCTATCTCCCCTCTCTTTTATTTTTCTATTTTCCTCAAAATGACAACTTCCCATATATGTACGTACCCACCTAGAAAACAGAGGCGGGGGCGGTTTAACTAGTGAGGTTAAATTGTATTCAGTGCGCGCAGGGTGACTAGGGATGAGCTAGCACGTGTTGTTTCATGGGTTCACTCAATCTCTACTCATATTAGAACCCTATCTTGGCGTACTCTCTTTCTGTTTGAAATTTTTCTTCCACCCTTATTCCCACCTGGCATTTCTTTCCCATGCCTCTATCTTTGAAACTTATATCTTATGTTTCCATCTCTTTTTACCGTCAAATTAGTAGCCCTCCTACGGTTTCTCAGCGACATAGCGTAGAAACGGTGGGAAACGATGCGAATGTGAAAAAGCACTGTTTATAGCTTCCAAGCATATGTATTATACTAGCAATGACGGGGATCCGAGTTCACTTTGCTTTCTTATCCTTCTATCCTGGTATCACACCCCCAGTGTCCTACTGCCCATGCTGCCATCGTCATCCCATTATCTACTGGCATCGCATGTCTAAACTTGGAGTAATTCCACGTGCGAGCTTGGGGAATGTACATTGTTCTCAACGTGGCAGTCCGTCCGTCCTGAAGGAGGACCGTGGTGGACGACGTCATGTCGTCCCGTCCAGTCTTTTTCCAAACTTGCCTTACAACCTACCGCCAAGGACTAAGGGCCCTATCATCCCAATTGAAAATGTCTCATACTGCTGTCCCCGCCCTCCCCCGCCGTCCCCGGCAGCCCCCCGGCAGTCCTGCCAGTTCCCCTACGCCAATTTGTCTTACATTGAGGGGCCTGCCGTCCTTAAGAATGACAGCCGTCACGAGGTTTTCCCGGGCGAGAACGGACCGCCTTTTGCTCTCCCGTCCTGTTCAGGGCTCTTGGCAGTGGCCCCACCGGGCCCTACGGGGGGCCCGGACCGTTTAGAACACTGGGAATGTAATAAATGTTTATTAGAGACACTGTACCCCCGAATGACATCATACCGGATATCGGATTGTGCTCTGTGTCCCCGGTAAAACAATCAAACAAGGAACATGGGAAATCCGATCACTTCTCGCGAGCAGTGGGATACATACCCCGTGGTGCTGCTGTGCTGTACAGTACATTACACCCAACCTCGGATGGTAACCATATGGGGAGAAGAGTGCGATCTCAACTATCACTATCTCGACACAGAAAACGAGGAAAAAACCAGTTCTTCCTTTCTTTCCCCTCTCCTTGCTACCACCCGTGGGGCACTTATTCAATTTAACTTATTGTCTATTCGCCTCCTTCCTCATCCATCTATATTTAATTCCTTACATCCTTCCTTTTCATTACGACTAATCTTCTCTTCCCATTCCCAAGTTGATTATTAAGAGTATGATTTGTGTTGGCAAGATTTCTACCGATTTAGATGTAAATAAAGTTAGAATTTGATGAGATGTTTTCTAGTTTAAGGTATCATAACCAATGTATCACCTATTTATCCACTCTCTCTTTTTCCTTTTTGTTGAATTCTCGTTAGACTTTATCCCTATCGTCATGTCCCTTTCTGTCCATTCCCTCTACTAGTATTTGTCAAGTAAATATATGTCGCTCTTTATAAATTTTACTATGCAGAGCGCCCCATTACCTGCAAATACATGTTGAAGGCGACAATAAGCTCAAGCAGCTCTTTCCATATCTTGCAACAGCAGCCCTAACTCCTTCCAGTTACCTCTCCACAATGCTACTGGGTTATCACCATCAGCTCCTTTTGTCTATACCCTATATCGGAATAGAAACCCAGTATGATATGATACTTCCCCAAGAAGGTTCGCAAATTGATGTTAGATAACCCCTGCCATACCCAGTTCATATTAGGCACTTGCCCTATTTAAGAAGTATTATATTGCAAGTGGGCAAACACTTACTCCCGCTCCCCGGTGTCGGAGTATTAAGAGGTATCATGGAGAAGTAAATTTTAGGGCTTAGTTAATACCCGAATTTGTGTATGGTAGTATTTCGTTACAAGTCCATAGGGTTTGTATAGGGGACTGCGGTCATGGGGGAACAGCCTTTCAGTTTGCGGCTTTTCTCCACAAACAATGTAAAAAAGAAAAGACAGAGACGACTAGGGAGACAACAACATCCTTCAACACGAGAAAGGACCAGAACCAACACAACCAGCATCGATAATTTTTCTTATTCTTTCGTTTTTGCGTCTCTTCCTTTGTAAGCCTCAACGCGCTACTCCCCATACGTTCCTCAGTGAGCTCGCGACCCAAAAATAAACAGCAATTAATTTTATTGACCGCTTTCAATATTGGTGTAAGCTCACCCCGCTGTTCGTTTAGGAGGGGCGATAGTGGTCCTTCATTAAATTATGATCTGATATGTGTTCTTTCAGTCTAGTGAAGATGGCGCTACATGGAGAGGACGATAGTTCCTACACGAGGGAGGGCTTAACACCCCTTTCATGGGCTGCCAAGGGTGGGCATGAGGCAGTGGTTGAGATGCTGCTGGCTCGAGACGATGTGAATGCCAACGCTCCAAATGCTCTAGGCCAGACACCGCTCTTCATAGCGGCCTCGGAGGGACATGAAGGAGTCGTGAAGATGCTGCTGGGGCGAGGGGATGTAAACCCCAACACTGCGAATTCGTTTGGTAAAACGCCGCTGTGGGTAGCCGCTGAATGGGGCCGTGAAGGAGCCTTGAAGGTCTTACTAGAAAGGAATGATGTTAATCCCAATACTAGGGCTGTTGATGGCTTTGCACCACTCCATATAGCTGCCTACGAGGGGTATGAAGAAGTTGTGAAGATGCTACTAGAGCGGGATGATACCGACATAAATACTCTGACTAATCGTGGTGAAACTCCACTCTTTCTGGCTGCCGACAGGGGATATGAAGGAGTGGTGAAAGCGATACTGTCCAGAGCAGATGCCAGCCCTAACACTTCAAATCGTAATAGCGAAACGCCACTCTGCCGGGCCGCCAAGAATGGGTACGAGAGAGTTGTGAAGGCGCTGCTCGAGCGGCTAGATGTCGATCCAAAGATTCCCGACATTGGGGGCCAAACGCCCCTCTTCGCAGCAGCCGACGAGGGACGTGAAGGAGTCCTGATGATCCTGCTGTCACAAGCAGACATCAACCCCAACTCTGCGGTTCGATGTGGACAATCGCCACTCTTCGTCGCGGCCCTGCAAGGACATAACGCAGTCGTGCAGAGGTTACTAGAACGAGCTGATGTTGACCCGAACACTAGAAAAGGATATAACCCAACCCCACTTTTCATTGCCGCCCACGAGGGGCATGGAGGATCAGTAAAGGTGCTACTGGAACGGAGTGATACTGATCCCAATGCTGCGGATGATAATGGTAGAACACCACTCTTCGTAGCAGCCCGGTTTGGACATGATGATGTGGTCAAGATGCTGCTTGAGCACAAAGATATCAACCCCAACCTTGAGGATAAATGTGGCAAAACGCCTCTATTCGAAGCTTCCTGCCGTCGGCACGAGCGAGTCGTATCGATACTCTTAGGGAGGGTTGATGTGAACCCCAACGCTGTGGACAATTGTGGCCAAACTCCGCTATTTGGAGCCGCCAGGCTTGGAGAAGAAGGAATCGTGAAGATTCTATCGGAACACCCGGGTGTCGATCCTAATATTGCAGATGATCATGGTCGAACTCCGCTCTTGGCAGCCGCATGTGAGGGACGTGAAGGAGCTGTGAAGATGCTGCTAGAGCGGATGGATGTCAACACCGATATGGCAGATCTCTCGGGTGAAACACTGGCTTCTGGAGCTCTAAAGAATGGACACCATGCCATTGTGAAGTTGATATCCCACCGCAAAAATCAGATTCCCCAGTCAGATGGCGACAAACTTACAACACTCCTTTCCGAATCGTCAGATTAGGATCAGCACTCCTCCAACTAGTTCCGCTGGTTTTGACGCTCAGCACCAAAAGCTCACAACGTCTCCTTATTTCTCGAATTTTCATTTGATCAACCACAGACTCGTGGCTCGTTTAATCTAAAAACACTCCTACCACAGCCCTTCTCCTTATTCCACCGTTTGGTTTTACAATGGTATCGCCATTTCTTCGTTATTTTTATTTCCCCTTTTTCTGCTTATTTTTTCCTTTTCCTCAACATGATAACTCCCCATATATGTACCTACCAACTAGCAAAGAGAGGTGGGGACAATTTAACAAGGGGGTTTCAATTGTACTCAGTGGGCGGAGCTGACTAGGGATGAGCCAGCGCGGGTTGTTTCCTTGGTTCACTCAATATCTACTAAAATTAGCACCGCATCTTAGGGCACTTTCTTTCTGTTTGTTATTTTTCTCCCACCCTTTTTCTACCGCGTATTGCTTTCCCACGCCTCTATCTTTGGGACTTATACTTATGTTTTCATCTTTTTTTTCCTGTCAGATTAGTGGCTCTCCTACCATTTTTCAGCAACATAGAGTAGAAACGGTGGGAATCGGTCCAGGTTTGAAGAAGCACTGCTTATGGCTTCTGATCATATGTATCATACTAGCAATGACGGGGATCCGAGTTCACCTTTCTTTTCTTATCCCTCTATTATCGTATCATACCCTAACCATCCTCCTACTGCACCTTCTCCCCTAATCATCTCAATATCATGAAACCGGTAAACCAAGGGATATAAGAAATCCGCTCATTTTTTCTCGATTGATGAGTCACTTGGGCCTAAACTAATCATATAGGTGGCACTTCTCCTTCCGTTTCAAAATGGAGAGAAGCCCATTTTTACGGCGGAAACGATCACACAACGGAATGGCTCCATTATTACGAAATGGTCCTTGAATTGAGCAATCGGCCACTCTTTAGTGAGCCCCTGGTTGTTAGCGCTGTGCCACAATCTTCATACTGCTGGCGCTTTCTGGGAATCCAGCGAAAAATAAAAACGGGCATTCGCGTTGGAGGAGCGGTTCTTACCCACCTCCTTATCCTAAAAGGTTCAGATTTTTTTTTTTTGAAAATCACCTATGATATCACTGAAAGCAACTTTGTGCTCAGTACTCGAAAGAGTATAAGTGGAAGCGCAGCATGTTGAGTGTCGAAGGGTCGGGTACCGGCAGCTCTTCCCATTTCGGGAACTAGAGAACATAGAGCAGTGTCTAAGATAAGCGAGGAGTGACACCGGTCCTATTTAAGTTTAGTTATATCAGAAGCTTTTCACCTCAATAGCTTGATCCAATACGGTAGCTGTATTCATTATAATCTGTTTCCCATTGTTGAACCCGTAGATAGCTTTCATCACATTATGTATTTTCTTTGCGGATTGTGTAGGCTCTGCCCGGGTAGAGCAAGCGGGCGGTTTAAATAGATGCAGTCCTATTATTTAGGAACGGTGGAAACTGCTCTAAGGAGGAGCGAGGATCTTGGCATTTTTCTTCGGTTCGCAGAAACATCTTGATTCTTCATGGTTTATGTGGCTAGGTCAAATCGATCAATCACAGCCATCCGGCGTTTATCTTTCAGCTTCAATCGCCAGTCTTCCCTCCCTTTCCTCGTACCGGCAACCCCCCCGGAACCCTCCTCGTCAAGCTTGTCAATCCTCATAAACCAGTGCTGGACGGGGAAGCTCCACGACACCATTCAACTAACCCATTCTTAATTACGACGCGTCATATTCACGACTACTAAACCGTCACCTACCCAAAGGTCCTTGTACCGGAAACATGCCGAGCGGCTCAAGCTAACATCACCTGTTTGGGTTGTAGAAGGGGGAAATAGATTTGCTTATGGTGTGGTATGGGAAGGTCTTTGAACAAAAGGTTTTGTTGCGGGATCCGGTATTATACCCGAGTAGTTCACACCGGCCCCGGCAGTAAGTGAGGGGCACCAAAATAGCTCGTCGGATAACTACCCACGTGAGCACCTCCCCCCTTTTGACTCCGCCGGCAAGCCAATGGCTCACAGGGTAGATTAGGTAAGCGTAGGGTAACAATCGCAACGAATCGAGAGTGGTTATAAAAGACCTGCCGCTATAGTAGAGAGATAGAGGCGGTTTTAGAAATGCTTTAGATGGGGAATAGGGGGGAATGAGATGTGGGGGTGGACAAAAGTGGTAGTGAGCCGAGGGATTACTTAACTCTTGAGGCTCCCCTCCTCCACAGGGGTTTTTTTTTAATTAACATATCCAATTACTAGTGTTAATGGCAAGTTTTGTAGGACAAACGATGTATCCTACTAGTCAATATACTAGGCACAGGCAAAGGGGTGGCTCACTCCCAGGGTCATACCAGGAGAGTGTAAGCGCAATACATCCGTTAGGCATGCTGTACGTGAGAGTACCGTACCGTAACTTACCGATATTTGAGGGATCCCGCAATGCAAAGTTAGTCATCGCTATCGCTGTGACAACTGTGTTTACCATAGCAACAGGCGAACTTGAAAAATAGTGATTTCGCAGATTCTGGGAGAGTTGGCTGTGATGTTTGCTTGTAGCAATGTGGGTTAGGGTAGGTTGTGATTCTTCATCATACCTCACCAAGAAAATTTAGCATCTCCTAGCTTAACTAACCGAACTTTAAGCGTACCGTACGTTATCTCTTAACTGAGACATGAGCCCTAACCTGTGACCCGTTGCTGTCGCAACAGGCTAGAATTAACCAACTTTCTCCCTCTATTAGACGTGATCGAAAAGGAAAAGAGACCTGCAACCTAGATATTCTACGGTAGTTCTAGGTTTGCGATGGCATAAGGGATAGAATTCGCTACGGGGCCTCCGAGGCCCCGAAAACGCCTGGCCCCGGCACAATTCCCCGCCCAGCAAGGGACACTAATAATGGATTGGTTGACCCTACAACCGTTCTCCATTCCCCCAACTTCAATGGTTTTTAGTTCTTCCCGTCATATCCCCAAGCCTGGTAGGTTGCAATTAGATAACAGCCCGTTGAAAGAAGAGAAACCCTCACAGAAATTATTCGGTGTCCCATACTATCTTAGTCATACTATATTAGTCATGGGTCATGCATGAGTGGGGATGTGGCTCCATGCTACTCAACTGTTTGCCACAGAGCAAGCCACATCGCCCCGCTTTCTTCAGCTCCTCACAGAGACTCTGTAAAATCCCCTAATAAAACCACAGATTATCGAACCATTTCTACCTTCAACCAACATTTGGCAAAGAGTACTATGGCCCAGACTACGCATACACACTCGGTTAACTACTCTGGGAACATAATAGGGAGTTTCAATAATTCCTTCTACAAATCCGATGAGGATGAGCGAATTATGCGTTGGCTCTCCCCACTAGAGCCGAATAACCGGCATCAAAGCGTGAGAAACGACAGATTCGGTGGTGTCGGTGATTGGCTTTTGGAAACTAGTGAGTTTCGCCAATGGAGGGAGGGGGAGGGTGGCGTGGATAAGGCTGTCTTGTTCAGCTCCGGGAATCCGGGAGTAGGCAAGACATACCTAAAGTAGGTGGTGGGATTCTTCGGGAGAAGTCAATGTGGCTAACAGCGAGAAATACTAGTTCTCTAGTGATCGACAGCCTATGCGATCAAGCGGGGGACGGAGATATCGCCGTTGCAGGCTTGTACTGCGACTTCCTTACTCAGCAAGAGCAGACGATCACGAATATCATGGGGGTTATTCTAAAGCAGCTGGTAGGCAGGGGTGACATCCCCAAAGATGTCCGTGAGGCATTTCAAAAGGGGAAAAGGGAGTTTGGTGGTAGAGGGCCACTGCTGGCAGATTTGATGCGAATGTTGAGGATCGCTATTGCCAGTTTACCCCAAGTATTCATCTGTATCGATGCATTAGACGAATGCCTACCGAAGCATCTGCCAGATCTTCTTGAATCACTAAGAGCTATCGTTCGGGAGTCCCCTAGGACCAGAATATTCCTCACGGGGAGGCCCCATGTCGGAGGAACTATTCAAAGATACTTCCCCGAGGTAGTTGTGATACCCATTCGTCCCAACGCAGACGATATCAGGAATTATCTCGATAAGAGGTTAGACAGGGATGAAGAGCAAGAAGACGCGATGGACAATAGTTTACGGGCTGATATTGTGAGAACTATGCTGGACAAGATGTCTGATATGTGAGTAAGAGTATTTAGAATTTCCGCTCTATCAATGATGCATACTTACTAGCGATTCTCCAGATTCCTCCTTGTATCACTAAACGTCGACGCTATTCTAGGGGAGGTGACAATTGCTCAGAGAAGGAAGAAACTCGAAGCGATGGCGCGAGGAAATGGACTAGGTGATGCCTATACAGCAACACTAGGGCGACTGAGGGCGCAGAAGGGAAATAAATCAGAACTCGGGCTGAAAGTATTGATGTGGGTGTTATATTCGGAGCGGCCATTACGAGCTGAGGAGCTCTGTCACGCCTTGGCTGTGGAGATAGGATCGATGGATCTGGATCAAAATAACATCCCTGCCTTACGGACACTCCTATCTTCTTGCCTAGGTCTTGTGACGGTCGAGGCGTCTTCGTCCACTGTCCGACTTGTACACTTCACTCTGCAGGAGCATCTTCTAAGCGATCTCAGCCTATTCCATAGTCCCCACTCAACAATTGCCGAGGTTTGCCTGACATACCTCAATTTCGGATCTGTTCGGGATCTTTCCCCAACCCTCCGTTCAGCCCCCGCAACGCTGCCCCTTCTAGAATATGCATCTGTTCACTGGGGGAAGCACACCAAAATTGGGATGACGGAAATTGTCAAAATGCTGGCACTGAGGCTTCTCGACAGATTCGATCAACATATATCCGCTCAACTCCTATTATTGAACTTCAAGAAACACAACCGCTCGAGCCCTCATTTTCGTGGTAGGAGTGGACCTAGGGGATTTACCGGACTTCACGCAGTAGCATTTCTCGGGATCTCAGAGATAGTTGCTGCTTTATCGGAGATGGAGGAATGGAATGTTAATGCAACCGACTGTACGGGGCGTACGGCTCTCATATGGGCAGCTAGAACGGGTCACGAGGAGGTTGTAAAAGTCCTTTTGAAGCGAGAGGGCATCAATCCAGATCAGGCAGACAGTATACATGGCCAGACGGCATTAGCGTGGGCAGCCGAGATGGGGCATTTGGGGGTAGCAAAGGTCTTCCTGCAACGAAAAGACATCAATCCCGACCTGGCAGACACCGGATTTGGCAGGACGCCTCTCTTGTGGGCGGCCAAGAACGGGTATTCGGGGGTAGTAGAGATGCTTCTGGAACGAGGTGACGTCAACCCCGAACATGTAGACACCTTCTATGGCCAAACGCCACTCTCATTGGCGGCAAAGCAGGGCCATAAGGAGGTGGTGATGTTACTTTTAGCGAGAGACGTTGTTGACCCTAATAGGGCAGACACCACAACTGGCCGGACCCCACTCTCGTGGGCCGCTTACGGGGGGCGTGTGGGGGTGGTCAAGTTACTCTTAGAACGCCAAGACGTCCATACTACAAAACCAGACAATGAGGACCAAACACCACTGTTGCTGGCTCTCTCCCGAGGACACCATGAGGTTGCAAGGATCCTACGCGACTATGCCAATTTCCACACAGCTAGTCGCGGTGTCTAGCCATCCCTCCCTCTTTTTGCTGGGCATCTGGGCAAGGATGAGGTGGAGATGTAACCCAAAGCGGTGAGCCTAATACCAACATCAATGACCTTAACGCCCAACCTCCACTGCCACCTGCTAACCTCGATGAGTGGGAACCGATATTGGGCTCGTACCGTATTTAATCATCCCCACAGTGTCCCTCTCTGCTCTTCCTTCTAGATTTCGTTGTTTATATCCTCCTTTTCCGCTGTCACGAATATTATCCTCCCATCATTAACTATTTTGGTTTTATTACCGTTGGCAAGATTTCCTTCAATTTCTCTGTCAATTTAGATGTAAATAGACTTTGGTCAAGGGGTGTTCTCTCTGGTTTTAGCTAACCAACTTATCCGCTGTTTATCCAGTTCCTCTTTTTCCTTCCCTTCAGGTTCTCGTTTGGCCTTATTCTTATCGTTATGTCGCTCGAGCATGATTCCCTCTACTAGTATTGGTCTGGTTAATTTCTATCTCACGTCCCGTGAACCGCAGTTTACCGAACACCCCATATTAGCAAATATGTGTGGGAGAAGCCAACAATGAAATCAAGCAACTCCATCCCTTTTCGTGAGCAACAGTCCCATCTCCCCTCAGTTACCCCTCTCAATGCCACCAGGTTATCGATATCAGTTCCTTTCACCGGGTATACCTTTTACCACAATACCAGCTCAGTGTTCTACTTCTCCGGGAAGGCTTACAAATCGGCTATAACCCAAGCTCTCACTAAGCTCATATTCGGCACCTGCCCAGGGCAGGAGGTATCATATATCCGGAAATACGGCTCACGAGTTGGTGATAAGCACAGATTCAGCTCCCGTACTTTGCGCACCCCCGCTTCCGGATCCCTCTAGTCCAGGACGAGTACGTTCATAATAGGGCGAATGGCTCCGGTGGTATTGTGTCAAGAGAAGGGCAAGGCTTGGGGTCGGTGTGCTGGGCGGTAGTCTAGACAAAGTGCTGGCGATGCCGGTGCAGATAAAATGAAATACTGAAATTGTTGAAAATTCACGGGGGTTACATATGCTGGATATAGTCTGAACACTGATGACCAATGGTTGGGCGGGATTCGGTTTGAAGACTTTGCGTGGTTGAGGAGTATGGTATCACAAGAGCTGTGGCATGTTTGGTTCAGGAGTTGGACAAAGAGGAAATGTTTGGGATGGTTGAGGAATTGGCATTAGGGGTGACCGGAGGTTAGAGATTAAGGTTTGCTAGGAGTTGTAACACAATGGTGTCACACTGTGATGGGAAAGAAGAAGACGGTGGCAGGACTTTAACGGATGATAGAAGATGGCGGAAGCATGTAAGTGCGCGAAACCGGAAAAAGGGGATCAAGGAATATGGGTCTTAGCACGGTTCGGAGGAGCAGTGTGCATGGAGAGGTGGAAATAAGGTAGGAGAGACAACGGACGACGTTCTGGATAAAGAGTTATTTCTGTAAGTTCAAGCTTGTATATGTATAAGACACCTCCGGCAATATAGAAAGAATAAGGACCACAAAATACTCTAGACTGTTCATAGCCAAACCTTTTGAAAAAATGACGACCTCGCGTCTGCGGAAGAGATAGAGATGGTTAAAAACTATAATTCGTGTTTTCTATCCGTAAAACGTCCATGACCGAAATGTTAACCAAGGTTCACCCAGGGTCCGACACGTTCCGACACAGGGGACAAACTAAAAATAAAAATAAAATAAGAAATAGATAAAAAAACATTCTCTTTGAGATAGCTTTTATGTCCATTTGCCGACACTGGTGAGACTTGATGTCAATCCGCTCTTCAATTCTGAAAATGTTGGTATCCTGTCACCCGTTTTCTATTCAAGTTTGCAGAGAGAATTTGAAAGCAATACAGTTTAGGGCTGGCCTACCTACAAACGGCAGTCAAGCAGCGCGAGGAGGTTGCGACAGTTAAGGGGGGGTTTAACTGTTAGCGGCCCCTAGAGGTGTAGTGGTAAGTATAATAGATAGTCTCCGCCCGGGGAAGAGCCCAGTCTGACGCCTGGTGCAATTTGTAAATGCATCTCCGAGACAAAGTCAGGTTTTACCATTTAGGGAGAAATTTTCAGGACAACCCAAGATTGGGAAAGCAGATGGTTAAGAAAACGGGCCCTTAAGCTTGAAGCTGGATTTCCAAACCTACGGCACCGAAGCATGGCGTAAGCTATCATAAGAGAAAATCCTTATCTGTAAGGCTGTTCGATTCTCTTTAACACGTCACGCTCCCAAGCCTCACGTCGAAAAAACTATTTTCGCAAATGGTCGCATTCGGGGGTGCCGTGCAACCGGCATCTATATGCGACCGTGACAACACAGGATAGGAAATCGTATATTTTAATAATCGCTTCCCGGGGGGGGACATAATAACTTTGGGGGAAAATTGCGTTCTAGAAACCTTTTTCTCCAATACAATAATTTTATGGGAAACACCTCCGACGGCAAGGAACCCACTAGTAATCAAACTCCATGAAACGCCAATCCCTACAGTGATATATTCTAAAATGCGCCGGTCAATGAAAGAAGAAATGTATAAAAGCAAATTCTCTTCCCTTGTATGATACACGAAACAAAGGATCTGTCTATGCTAAGTGCTTTCCCAGATCTGGCGAAAGGAAGACCGGACACTCCCTTCCTACTGGTATCATACTGTAGAACACAGCTCAATGCCCAATACCTAAACAAAAGAAACCACGGCATTTTGAGTGCGGTACATCACTAGCAAGGTAGGGCCGACTCGGCGCATTTTATTGTTGAGAGCGGAAAACTGATGTCAAAAAGGAGCCGCGTTTAGTTACAAGCCGTAATTAGTTTGGAGGTACACACCTAAGGATAACCAGTCTGATATGATATCCGGTTTCACCTGTGCAGCGGGATCCGACACTGCAACTGCATATATGCAAGCCTGCCGCCCATTTAACGAGCCCCCCCCGGTGGTCCCGTCGCCCTGCACCATCGGCAAACCTGAACCGTCCCTTACCGTACCGCAAACACTTTTCTACGATCGCAGCCGACTGATGTATTGGTCACGTGGATCTGATAAGAAATATTTGGTGGGCTTCTATTAGCCGCGCTTCCACCGAGAACACCCTCTGAAGCTGCAGCAGATATCCCATACAACGATCGTCATTCTCCCCCCCGTGTGAAAGTGAAGCTGATATGTGTGGCACAGGAAGGTTTGAAACAAGCTTTTTTTTTTGCCGGATCTAGTGGTTCATACCCGCCCCGACCACAAGTAAGAGGCACTATAACGGACTGCGGGATAAGTTGTCAATAGGAGTACTTCCTTGCTTTTACGCTTTCTGACGTAGCCGCCCGGTCGCACCGTAAATTGCCCAAGAGCAAGGTAGTAATTGCAACAAACCAACAAGTGTTAGAAAAGATCCCACGCGAAAGAGATGAATGCGGTTTTGGAGATACTTTAGGTCTAGAATAGGGGGGAATAATATGTGGGGGTTGATGGGGTAGGATTGAGCCGAAATATTACTTAATATTAGAAGCTTCCCCGTTTGTAGGAACTTTTTTAGTAAAGGTATCGAATTACTAGTACAGATGTCAAATTTTGTAGGGGGAGCGATGTATCTATCTTATCGATCAATATACGAGGCATAAGCATAGGCATAGAGGGTCGCTCACTCCTAGGTTCATGGAGTGTAAGCGCAACAAATCGGGAGGGTGTGCTGTAGCCCAGCGTGCTCGACGGTATTCGAGCTCGCGGATTGCGATAGCATAATTGAGGGGTTAACCTAACCAACAAACCTTTTGCTATTCCCCCGGCTCGAATAGTTTTAATTCTTCTGGTCATAGTCCCAAGCCTAGCAAGTTTTAATTAGCTATATGCTGCCCGCCCAAAGAGGAGAAACACTCACAAGGAAATTATTCCATGTCCCATAAGGGATTAGTCAGAAATCCTGCTTGAGCGGAGGCGGCTGGATTGTACTCGAGTATTGTCGCACCACAAGCCACATCACCCCGCTTTTTTTTTCAGGTCTACTCACAGAAACTCTCTAACCCCCCCCCCATACAACCACATATTACGGAAACGTTTCTACCTTCGACCAGCATTCGAGGCTCGGTGCTATGGCGCAGACTACGCATACACGCTCGCTTAACAACTGCGGAAACATAATAGGGAGTTTCAACAATACCTTCTATCAGTCTGACGAAGATGCCCAAATTATGCGTTGGCTCTCTCCACTAGAGCCAAATAATAGGCATCAAAGCGTGCGAACCGACAGATCTGGTGGTGTTGGTGATTGGCTTTTGGAAACTAGCGAGTTTCAGGAGTGGAGGAGGGGCGAGGGTGGATTCGATAAAGCCGTCTTGTTTTGCTCCGGGAATCCGGGAGTAGGGAAGACGTATCTGAGGTAATTGATAGGATTCTTGGGAAAGGGGAGTGCGGCTGACAGTGAGGAATAATAGTTCCCTAGTGATCGACCGACTATGCGATGAGGCAGGGATTGAAGATATCACCGTTGCATGCTTGTACTGCGACTTCCTTGCTCAGCAAGAGCAGACAATCACCGGCATGATGGGAGCAATTTTAAAGCAGCTCGTAGGCAGGGGGGGAATCCGAGACTATCTACGGGAGGCCTTTCAAAAGGGAGAAAGGGAGATTGGAGGCAGAGGGTTGCTGTTGGCAGATTTAACTCGAATGTTGAGGTTGGCGATTGCTTCGAAATCGCAGGTTTTCATCTGTATTGATGCGCTCGATGAATGCCTACCAAAACATCTGCCCGAACTTCTTGGGTCACTGAGAGATATTGCTCGGGATTCCCCTAAGATGAGAATATTCCTCACCGGTAGGCCCCACATCGACGGAGCTATCCAGAGATATTTTACTGGTGTAGTTGTGATACCCATTAGTCCCAACACGGATGATATCAGGAATTATCTCAAGATGAGGTTAGACAGGGATGAAGAGCAGGATGAGGCGATGGACAACGAACTACGAGCCGATATTGTAAGAACTATTATGGACAAGATGTCTGATATGTGAGTAGGAGCATTTGGCGCCCCACTCTAATGATGATGAATACTTACAATGATTGTGTCCAGATTCCTCCTTGTTACGCTGAACATCGACGCTATTTTAGGAGAGGTGACAATTGCTCAGAGAAGGAAGAAACTTGAAGCGATGGCGCGAGGAAATGGACTGAGTGATGCGTACACTGCTACTCTACGGCGGTTGAAGACACAGAAGGGAAATAAATCAGTACTCGGATTGAAGGTCCTGATGTGGGTGCTGTATTCGGAGCGGCCATTACGAACTGAGGAGCTCTGCTGTGCCTTGGCTGTGGAGATAGGATCTATAGGCCTGGATCCGAATAATGTCCCTGCGTTACGGACACTCCTATCATCTTGCCTAGGTCTTGTGACTGTCGAAGAGTCTTCATCTACAGTCCGACCAGTACACTTCACTTTACAAGAGCATCTCTTAGGTGATCCGACGCTATTCCATAGCCCCCACGCAACCATCGCAGAGGTCTGCTTGACATACCTCAATTTTGGACATGTGCGGGATCTTTCGCCAACCTCCGACGCTGCCATCTCAACAATGCCCCTTCTAGAATATGCTTCTGTTCACTGGGGGAAGCACACAAGAATGGGGGTCACGGAAAACGTCAAAATGCTTGCACTGAAGCTTCTCGATAGATTCGATGGTCACATATCTGCTCAACTCCTATTATTGAACTATGAGAAAGACGGATGCTCTGGCCCTTATTTTTTCAGTCGAAGTAGACCTAGGGGATTTACCGGACTCCACGGAGTAGCATTTCTCGGGATCGCGGAGATAGTCGCTGCGGTATTGGAGATGAAGGAATGGGATGTTAATGCAACCGACTGCTCGGGGAGTACAGCTCTCACATGGGCAGCTCTGAGAGGGCACAGGGAGATTGTAAAGGTCTTTTTGGAACGAGAGAACATCGGCCCCGACCAGGCAGACTCCTTTTATGGCCGGACGCCCCTCTCGTGGGCAGCCGGGAATGGTCATGATAGTGTAATAAAAATGCTTTTAGAACGGGAAGGAGTCAATCCCGACCGTGCAGACACCGCATTTGGTCAAACACCCCTCTCGTACGCAGCAGCAAGGGGGTATGAAGGGGTAGTACAGAGGCTTCTGGAACGAGAGGACGTCAATCCTGATCATATCGACACCTTTTATGGCCAAACACCACTATCTTGGGCGGCCGAGAAGGGGTACAAAGAGGTGGTGGCATTGCTTTTGGAACGAGAAGGTGTTGACCCTAATACGGTAGACACTACAATTGGCCGGACCCCACTCTCATGGGCTGCTTGTAGGGGGCATTTGGGGGTAGTCAAGATACTCTTAGAACGGCAAGACGTCCATACTACCAGGCCAGACAATGAGGACCAAACACCACTGTCGCTGGCTCTCTCAAGAGGACATGATGAGGTTGCAAGGATCCTGCATGACAATGCCAATTCCCACCCAGCTGGTGGCGGTGGCTAGGCATCCTTGCCTCAGCTTACCGGGAATGTGGGTATGGATGCGGTAGAAATGCAGCCCAAAGTGGTGATTGTAATACTAACATCATTGACCTTAACGCCTGTCATGCACCACCAACAGCCGACCTCGATGAGAGGGAAGCGATATTGGACCTATATTTCATCATCCCATCGTTGCCTCTTGTTTCTCGATCCCATATTTTGTTGTTTATATCCTTCATTTTCATTACCACGGATATTCTCGTCCTATTATTAATTAGAGTTTAATCAGCGTTGGCAAGATTTCTGTCGATTTAGATGTAAATAGACTTTCATGAGGGCGTTCTTCCTGGTTTTAGTCAATGAACCTTTCCACTATTTATCCACTCCTTCTTTTTCCTTTCCTAAGAGTTTGCGTTATACTTTATTCCTATCATCCTGTCTCTTGATCATACTTCTCACTACTACTATTTGTCAATTTAGTATCTGTCAGCTCTTGTGAATAGTAGCGCACCGAACACCTCATTACCCGTGAATATATATACCAGAAGCCTGTAATAAGCTCAAATAGTTCCATCGATATTCACAAGAGGAAGTCCTATCTCTCCCTAGTATCATACTCCTACTGCCACCAGGTTCTCACGATCAGTTCCCCCTACCTGGCTTTAACTTATATCACAATACTAAGTCAGTATCTTGCTTCTCCCAGAAGATTCACAAATTGGTGTTGAGCTATAACTTATATATACAAAACAAAATTTTCATAAAAACTAAAGAAATTAAAGAATTGGGTGTAGAACCCTGGGAAATTACAGATTTTATGATATTACCCTGATTCTGGACAGGGTTAAGAATTATCTGTTGCATCTGGCCAGGTCTGCACTTTAGATGCACTGCAGTATACTGTTGTTAATAAAAGGGTAGAAATCCTATTGGACTGTTGAGGGATTCACGGGACTTTGGCGAGCAACCTATCACACAATTGTAGGGGCAATAGGTGCTTTATGGCCGGCGACAGCATGGTAAGAACGTGGTCAAACGATGATCGATTTTGCTCCACTAGTACACGCTTGATCTACACAATCATTTGAGACATCATCTAAGCGTATCGGATACTGGTCCAATATCTGTTTATTACCAAAGATACCCCCCCGCAACAGTGATCCTCTCATTTTCCCTACTAGTGGCTATCTGTAGTCCGTCGAGGACAGTCACCGCGAACCTTCCGCCTAACCACGCGCCTTACAGAGTGAGACATGTGTGTTCAGGGACTGCCTGCTAGGAATGACAGAGGACAAAGGAGACGGTAAGGTGTCCGATAGCTGATGTTTGATGGTGATGTAACTGTTAGTTCTGGTAAGTACTGTACGATTTCCAATCGAGGTATTGCAGTGGTGAAATGTGCCACTCCGAACGAGAGTCATAAGTGGTGTTCCCAACAGTTAGGGGCCCGGCGGGGCCCCACTAGGAGACTGCCGAAAGAGCCGGAAGTGACGGGACTGCTATCTGTGGTCTGTCCGAGCGGCCTAAGGACAAGAAGGTGGCCTTACAGGGTGAGATATGTTAGTTCAGTGCAGGGGGGTGAACGTCGGGGGATGGCCAAGGTTGGCCGGGGACTGTCAAATACCGCCGGGAATCTTGAGGGGCGGCGGGGGGCCGCAGTGGGCCACCGCCGACCGCACTCGTGAGGTCACAAGAAGTGAAGACCTTTAACGACGAGGCCCAGGCACAGCTAATTCAGAGTTCGGATGCGGAGGCATCGCAATCAAAAATATATAGAAGATATCGAAGGAACAATAGAGGATGAAAAGGGTAAGGACTGTGAAATAGGAAACGAGTAACGGCAAAGACAGAGAGCGATGGTTAACAAGATAAAAGAACTACGAAGGATACTCCTCCTTTTATCTACTGAACTCAGCACCGGTTCTCCCACTGACCTCTCGCCCCCATTCTCTCCAGTGTCCCAAAGCGTCCTGTGCGCCCTGTAGGCACCTACAGGACTCCAGTCCCCGACGCCCTGGGCGTCTGTCTCAAGCTGTTGGCCAAAGGCGTCCGTCCTTTGCAAAAGACTACCGTTTAACAAGGTGACTGTAGGTCCCTACCGCCCTCTACGGATCGGTAGCCCCTGAACTGTACAGGCTGTCCTGACCCGTCATCCGCACTTCGCACACGTCTTCTGCAGTCCTCGCCAATTACCTATCGAGCCCGCCAATTACGTGTAGGTCCCGTCCATTACCTGCAGTCCTCGTCAATTACCTGCAGGACCCGCCCGTCAGCAGTAAGGCCCGCCCGTCTTCCGGAGTTACCCGGAAGATTGCGCCACCTAAGACACCTACAGGGCCCACCCGTCCGTCCCGTCCGAAACCTGAAGACGGACGGACCGACTCGAGCTTGGGCTCACTGATTCTCTCGTACAATGAACAAGGACCTGCTTGCCTGTTCTAATCTATGGGGTGGTATCCGGTAGGGTGGCATGGAAGCTAGCTGTTTGGCATCCTGCGATGATGCTTTCGTAAATGTCTGAGACTAATCTGTAGTGCACCTTCTGACTTGCAGGTTGTGTCAAACTAGTTGTGGTGCGATGTCGCAGTTGATAGTCGTTTCGAGGTTGCAGATAGTGCGAGAGAAGAGTGTCAATTCCTGTTGGCTTGTTGGCTAAAACTGGTTGTTTGTTGCTAGTGCTGATTGATGTCGGTTTCCTATGATCGTGAGTAGCAAAGATAAGCAGATCTTCAACAAAGGTATACCGTTTGGAGGTGTATGACCTCAACCTTGCTATAACAGGAGGTCCAAGTACTAGGACTATAGTATGCTATAGTCCGTCCGGTCATCCCCTTCCCGGGCGTAGTCCGTCCTAGCACCCTAAAAAGAGGGACCATGAGCAGTAGTCTGTCCAGTCCTCTGATGGAGGTTGCACGATTCGTGTTCGGGTATGTTTGACGCAGGAGATGTTGGAGTTGTATTCGCTATGGAGGTCGCTAGCTACGGTTCACCTCGAGTATGTAAAACTCTCCTCTTACATGTGACAGCCATATGTCTCTGCATATGCCCTAATCATCCGTGCTTGCCCTAGTAGGACGTTCACCCGTCCACACTTCTGTGTTCCTCCCTACATGCCCGCGCTGCCCATCGGCCCGCGCTATCTCTTCTCCTCTTGCAGTGAGGATGCCACTAGAACGGGTGGATATCTGATCTGACGCAAGGAATAATCAACGGTCAAGTGCCCCCGCCGCAGACCTCCTTCCTAGGCGTGAGCGAGTTGTGATCCCTCTAATGGAGTGAGTAGATATCAACCCGGCAGGGTAGGTATATGGGGAACACTGCTCCCGCTCCCGGGTCCGGGAGTATGATACTGTGGGCTAGAGAAGTGAATTTTTAGGGTTTAGTTAATACCCGAATTTGTGTATGATAACTTTTCTTTAGCGCTTTGTAGGGTTTGTATGGGTGACTACGGTTGCCAGGGTTCATAGGGGAACAACCTTTCCATGCGCATCCTTTCTCCACACACCACTTGGGGGAAAGAAAAAAAACAGAGACCACTAGGGAGACAACAACATCCTTCTACACGAGAAACGACCAACACCAATAAGACGAGAATAGGCAACTCTTTCATTCTTTCGTTTTTGTGTCTCTTCATTCGCGATCTTTCGTGAACTTCGACGGACTCGTTCAGCAAGTTCCTATAGGTTCCCCAGTGAGCGCTCGACTCAAGAGCAAACACGAATTGCTTTTTTGACCGTTTAAGGCATTATTGTAAGGTCATCCCGCAGTTCATTTAGGAGGGGTGATGTTGGTTCTTTCATTAGCGTATGAACTGATATGGGTTCTTTTAGTACACTGAAGATGGAGCTATATGGAGCAGACAATAGTTCCTACGAGAGGGGCATGACACCCCTTTCATGGGCTGCCATGGGTGGGCATGAGGAAGTTGTTCAGTTGTTGCTTGCTCGAGACGATGTGAACGCCAACACTCTCAATGAAATGGGCCAGACACCCCTCTTCATAGCAGCCACAGAGGGACATGAAGGAGTCGTGAGGATGCTTCTGGGACGAGGGGATGTAAACCCTAACACTCAGGACTTCCTTGGTGAAACGCCGCTCTGGATAGCTGCCGGATGTGGGTTTCAAGGGATCGTGAAGCTGTTACTAGAAAGGAAAGATATCAAGCCAAATGTGGCGGCAGATGGCGGCGTTACACCACTCCTTATCGCGGCCTACAAGGGGCATGAAGGGCCCATGAAGATTCTTCTGGAATGGGGTGATATTAATCCCAATGCTTTGGTTGATGAAAGTAGAACACTGCTCGGCGTAGCCGCTAGGGACGGATGGGAGCAGGGGATGCAGGTACTCTTGGAGCGCAATAATATCAACCCCAACCTTGCAGATATGCATGGCCAAACGCCTCTCTTCAGAGCTACCTGCAATGGGCGTGATCGTATCGTGAAGATGCTTTTAGAGCGAGCAGACATCAACCCCAACACTCCGGACAAGAATGGCCGAACGCCGCTATTGGGAGCAGCCAGGTACGGACATGAAGGAATCGCAAAGATACTTTTGGAACATCCGGGTATCAATCCTAATCCTAAAGACAAGTATGGCCGAACGCCGCTCTGCGAAGCAGCAAAGGGCGGGTATGAAGGAGTTGTCAGGATGCTGCTAGACTGGATTGATCTCAACTCCGAGATGGGGTATTACGCTCGTGGATCAGCGCTTGCGCGAGCCCTGACAAATGGACACCATGCCATCATGAAGTTAATATCCGAAGCCGAAAGTCCTATTTCCCAATCAGATGGGGACAGATCTCCAGTTCCCCTCCCCGAGCCATCCGATCCGGGCCGGCGCCCCTCCAAAAGAGTCTGCAGGTTTTGACTCTCAATACTCAAAGCTCACAATGTCTCCCTATTCCTCGAATTTTCATCCGATCAGCCACAGACTCGAGGATCGTTCGATCTATAACGCTCATACCACGAACTCTTCACGTCCTTATTCCACCAGCCGGTTTTACAATCAGATCCCAATTTCTTCCTTATTCTTCTCTCTCCTCTTTCTGCTTATCTTTCTTTTTCCTTAAAATAATAACTCCCCATATATGTACCTCTACCCACCCAATAAAAAAAGAGCGGTGGTGACGATTTAACTGAGGGGTTTCAATTGTATTCAGTGCGCGGAGCTGACTAGGGATGAGCCGACGCGGGTTGTTTCATTGGCTCACTCAATCTCTACTAAAATTATCACCGCATCTTACTGTACTTTCCTTCTGTTCTCTTTCTGTTTATCATTTTTCCTTCACCCTTTTTGTACCGCGCATTGCTTTCCCACCCTCTATCTTTGAGATTTATATCATGTTTTCATCCTTTTCTTCCTGTCAAATCAGAGGCCCTCTTACCGTTTTTCGGCAACATAGAGTAGAAACGGTGGGAAACAATCCTTGTTTGAAGAAACACTCTTTATAGCTTCTAAGCATATGTATCATACTAGCAATGACGCGGATCCGAGTTCGCTTTCCTTTTCTTATCCATCTATCATGGGATCATACCCGGATGTCCTACTGCACATTCTGCCATTACAATTTCGATATCGGGTATTAGCGCGTCTCTAAACTAAGAGTAGTATAACGTACGTGCTTGGGGAATCTGCTAAATGCTCAATGGAGACTTTCTGTATCGCCTAATGTCATAATACCAGCAATTGCATTGTGCTCTGTCTACACGGCTAAAGGGTCAAACAAAGAACATGGGAAATCCGGTAAACTGTCTCGATCGATGAGTTACTTGCGCTTAAACTAAGCTATGGTGCTGTGCTGTACAGTACCGTAAACGCAACCTGGGATGGCGATTATATAGGGCGAAAAGTACGATCTCAACTAATTATGAATATCTCGACACAGAAAATTCGGAGGAAGAAAAAGCAAGTTCTTCCGTTTATTTTCCCTCTCCTTGCTATAGCGCGCGCCGCACTTATTGCTCGATTTTTGTGGCTAGCTTTGGCGTCGGTGTTCGCAAGCAAATATATTTTTTCTATTCAGTTTTGGTTACTTGTCGGTCCCGCTTACGGGCGATAACTTACTTTAAGCATCGATAAGTTCCGAGAATTTAAGCCCTGCGTTTAAGTTTAAAGTCTTTCATCTACTAGTATCGGAGTACCATTATCAGCACAGTACCGGTACTAAGCGACCCCAATTGGCGTCTCCATGATCCGGAGGGGAAAAATGAAAATCTACAGTAGATCATCTAGTTCCAACCTGGCGACAGCATAATTAATGAATAGACCAATTAAGATTGGACTATTGCAGTAGTTTATCGTCTTTCCAGCTAGGCTAAGGCGCAGGGGTGATAGTTTGTAATTAGATCTAATCTATTCCGGGTCTCAAGCGAGAAGCCCTGCCCGGGAAGTTCTTCAATGCTACTTCTTAGTCATGGATGCTCCTAGAATGGATGTGACCGAATGCCGCTCATGCACTGCCACACCATGGGCTTCTACTCGAGCACTCGTACCGCGTAGGTGAGGACCGGCCAGGGGCCAGTACGTTCAAATAATATTTTTATCCTAGTTCTCTCTTGAAATCGCAATAAGACGACATAGGCTAACTCTTTATAGTTAGAACTGATCCATTTAGAGCTCTTTTTTGACGCAATCATAAGTTTCACCTCAGCCGCTTATTTCAACGTACTAGCGCCTTGCGGGTCCTCACTAGTTGCTGCGGCATCATACTACTCGCCTAAATAAAAGATCTGTCCCCAACCTTTACTTGCACTATGAGAGGGCAGTTCGGAACTACGCTTCACTCATGGCAAAAGGTGTCCTAGCATAATACTCTTGTATGGGTAAAGGTCGGGGGAAGACTTTTTTTTTGGGCCACTAGGAATTGCCCTGCCACTTCTGCCTCTGGGAGATCACTCCCTACAGAACACCCTTGCTCGACTCGAAATATGAGTGATATATTATGATGCCATGTAACGGACTCGGTGAATAATATTCCGGCAAGAGAAAGAAGAAGGTTAAATAGATCATCAAGTCCTCTGAGTATTAAGATCGGACTACCGTCCTCGCGCAGCCGAGTTGCTTCCCTTCTCTGGAAAGGGGGCAAAAAACGCCGCAAAAACACAGCCCCTTTCCTTCCGACAGAAAAAAAAAAGAAATTTCTTAGCCTTAGTAAGGTAGGAAAGCCCAATGACACAGCACGCGGTTCAATTATTCAAGTTTCTACTCGAGTACGGTACATGCACTGCAGCATTGGCTCTCGGGCTCACGGTCGCGATATTTTGGCCCCCGTGAACACCCTTCTCCATGAATATCGCTACGGTTAGTTCCGAAGTGTTGGGTGCTCAAAGCCCCTTTTTGCTGCCTTGGCGAAGTGTGAACTAGCACGCACGTGCCCCCTTTGCGGTTTCTCCTCACAAATGATGAGTGTGAGGTAGCCCTGGTGCCCACCAAGACGTGAAGAAGTGCATCATAAATTTAGTACACCCATCTCGTAAGTGCGCTCTTCTCCAGACGGTACTCGTACGAGTACTTGCACGGCCTGCCGCCCAAACCTTCCAGTGTGGGTAACAAGGGGGGAAAAAAAGCCACGTATGTCCTGCAGGCCTCTAGGAATCCCGCAGAGACAGCCTTATTGTTACCTGTCAATGGAGGATAATGTGGCGCTTTTTATCTAAAGCCCCACAAGGCCCACCACTCGTCGCGGACCAGTAGGCTGCCATATTCAAATTCCAAACTTAAAGTCCCCAACCTAATCGATAATAGTGGTCCAAATAACCTTAACCGGAACTCACCCCCTCCTCGACTCCCTCGAGAACGACTTTCTTTCGTTTCACAAGACAGAAGATTCATTGATAAAATTGCATTGGGCAAGTTCCGAATTTCAGAACAATGTTACCGAAATGGAGTGCTAGAGGAGTAGTAGGGGGCGGCAACAAATCTTCAGTAAGATTTTCAGCTTTAGATTCCGAATTCCAACAGGAACAGCCGAACTCCTTCGCTACAGTACGGAAACCTATTTGGTACACCGGTTGGCACACCGGCGTCGTGGCCTGTGCCACTTCAGTGGTGACTGTTCTCTTAGTAAATGTCTGCTTTACAATCTATGCAGCTACAAACCCGGAGCACAAGATGGAGAGAGGTGTGGGGACTTTGTATTCAGGCAGTTGTGAAACGAGCAAAACTATCGGGCAGGTGCTACACTTTGGCATAAATGCCCTTTCCACACTGCTGCTGTCCGGAAGCAACTATACGCAGCAGTGCCTTGTAGCGCCGACACGCAGTGAGATTGATGCTGCACATTCGAAGAGACGGTGGATGGACATTGGAGTTCCTAGTATTAGGAATTTGTTCAGGATTGGGCTACAGCGGAGGATTCTGTGGATTGCTATTGGGATTACTAGTGTTCCGCTACATTTGCTGCATGTTCATCTTACCTTGCCTACAACGAGTTCTAGCTAATTTGAGGGTTGCAGGTACAACTCTGCAGTGTATACTGCATTAGCGGGGAATGAATTCTTTGTAGCTGCTGTGACTAAGGACCACTTTGAACCAGGATCCTACAAAAATACATCCATGGTGAACTCCACTGTGATTCATGAGGTCTCACGCCAGCCGACTGTGAAGGGATTTGGGGACATCGGGTACCAGACAGATTCGCCCTCTATCCAACTATTTAATGCTATGCTAGAGGGACAGGATGCCGGGTCCGGGAGCTACGAAGACCTCACTCCTTCTCAGTGCACAAGCACCTACAATAATGACCTTATGGCGGGGCGAAGAAACCTATTCTTGGTCACAAACACGAGTTCTAACGCCAAGAATAATAACACCCTTCTATCTGTGGGTCTTGTTAATCGCACGTTTGCCGCGCCAGCCTTTTGGATGTGCCCTCATTACCTGAAGAGCTTAATCAGATGCGATCCGAATGAGCTAACCTCAAAGGTAGCGAGTGGGTTACCCTGGCTGGTGGATTTCGGGGCAGGGGGAGAGATGGAGATCAGTAGATGTAAGAGTGAGAAGGTAGCGGAGAGGTGCAAGGTGCAGTTCTCTCTTGGAATCATGATTGCAGTTATCTTTTGCAATCTGGTTAAAGCTTGTTGTATGATCACCACTGTTGTTACCTCTCGGGAGCCCACTCTGGTTACCTTGGGTGACGCTATCGACTCCTTTTTGCGAATCCCAGATCCAACGACTACGGGGATATGCTTTGCCGATCAACGGTTTATCAAGAGGGAATGGAGGCATGGATGGAGGCCTGGGCCGAGGCAGTGGAAGCGAAAGGGGGTGCAGAGGTGGTGGACCAGCGTTAGTAAGACGAGATGGGTGACCTGTAATTTCTTCTTCGCTATCGCTATCATTGCCCTGGGGGTGTTGCTTCGATTGGGTCTTCAAAATGAAGGTATCCTGTGGAAAACTGACATTAAATCAATGTAAGCCGCCCACCCCTTTCTAACACACCCCCCGAGCACAATATTAACGAGGTGATGAAAAAGTTGGTCGAGGGGTTTCGGCAACGTAAACAGTTTCTCCTTGATTACCATCTACTTTAAAAATATTACCCAAACAATCCTCCTCGCCAACCTCCCACAAACAATCATCTCATTCCTCTACCTCACCTACAACTTCCTTTTCACCTGCATGCTCTCGGGCTACGAATGGTCCCTCTTCGGTCACCACCACCGCGCCCTCCGTGTCACATCTCCGTCCGCAGGCCAGCGCTCCACGTACTGGCTACAATTACCTTACGCCTATGCCATCCCATTGATGACCCTCAGTGCCCTCCTTCACTGGCTGGCCTCGCAAGCAATATTCCCTGCCAGAGTGGAGATGTCTGATGCATTTGGAAGAGAGACTTCGGCAACGACCAGTACCGTGGGGTACTCATGCATTCATATTATTTTCGTGCTCGCGCTTGGAATTCTTGCCATGCTGACAGCTGCTGGAATGGGGTATAAACAATTTGCAGCGGAGATCACTACCGTGGGTAGTTGCTCCCCGGCCATTTCGGCTGCCTGCCATGCTTGGGGGACAGACTCGGGGGGGATTGAAGGGAAGAAGGTGCGGTGGGGGGATGTGGAGATTGTACCCAATCTGCGGGTGAGGCATCTGACGTTTTCGAGTCGGGATGGAGTTAGGAAACCCGGGTTTGGAGAGATTTATGCTGGGACCGGGAGAGATAAGGGATGATTGTCTATCATTATGAATACAAAATGTTTATTTAACTAAGCTAAGACGAAGAAAGAGATTGACCTTGGAGCATTGAGGTTTTATATTTATCGTAAGATATTTGATGGTAGGGAGTATTAAATTATATATTCATTTAGCAAACAACGTGGACTTGGTGTATATGAGATTCTCGATTTAGTATGTGACTATACAAGAATAACTATACAGTTGTTTGTGGTGGAGATAATTGTCTGGAACCGCGGGACAATCCTAGGCTAGCAACAATCAAACCTTTCAATAGGCCAGCAAGGGCCAAGAAAAGGGCCAACCCAGGCCAGGCCTAAACACAAGCACACAAGACTATCAACCGCCACAAAATGGCCAAGAGCACCCGTAGTACCATCAATGACTTCTTCGCACTATCTGAATCCACATTGGATGATGTGGTGTTTCTACCCCCTTCCGGGAGGGGGCATTATGGATGACCGGGCCAGGGTTCTGAATGCTCCCCGGAAGACTGGTCTGGACCAGCTATTCCGGTAGAAAGTCAAGTCTAGTCTAATGGTGGAAATTAGACTGACTGGACAGTCAGGATTATGGGACCCAACTCGACAAGGATTGGTCTGATTAGGCCCACCAAAAAGAAAGATATGCAGGGCCCTCTGACAAAATTAGCAACCAATTTTGTTTTTTCCCATTTTTATCACAATAAATTAGGTTGAAATAAAACTTTTTTAATTAAACTTATTGTTTCCATATATTATATTGTAGAATCTGAGGAGAGTTACAATGGAGATAGTGCCTTACTTAGATGAGGGGTGGCAAAAATATGTTGTCAAGTATCAAAGTTTTTTGAAGCCCTAAGGGATTGATATTACATGACTCTGCAATCTTTTATAAAAACTGGTCAGGGACCAGTCCGGAGCGGACTGGACCACCAGAGTCGGTCAGGTCTAGTGATTGACATCCACTCGGATTAAGGAGCCTGGTCCTACCTCCAAGATTTGACCTGTCAGACCTTTGAGAACACTGGAGAGTGCTAGGCTGGCACCGTTGCCAGACGTCGCGGGAAGGGCTTTGTTGGTGGTCTAGGAAATACAACGGGCCTCATACCCTGGCAAGGCTCTAATCTAGCAAAAGCCGGCAAGCTCAGCACCAAAACCGACATATCACAACCCCCCTGAGAGATCAAACTCACCACAACCTCCTTCGATAAACAGCACTCCTAGAAGCAGGGACAATAAAGGGCTTACACATCAACCCAGCAATAAAGGCTCTCATAAATGCAGTTTAGGAAGTGATTCACTCTTGCTATTCAGCAGCCCCTTCACACTGCTCAGCAGTAATCAATTAATTTAATCTGTGGTTGGCATGACCCATTGCCAATTGGGTAAAGTGCGGCAAAGCCCTGCACACTCCTGGGAGCCCCGGGGTCAGAGAGCTACTTCAATATATAGGGATATGCTCCCCCTGGCAGCTGAATAACTCCATGCTGGCTAGAAGTCGTGTTCTCACCTCCAGGGTTATTACTCATGGCAAGGTTGTGGTGGAAACCCAATCCACAATTGTTTGCTGGCTTGCAACTGTTAGGCGGAAGCCTATCTCAAAGACATGCAAGATACCTCAGGCCAATAATCTTAATCGTAGGCGGAGATTGTCTAGGAAGGCTCAATGTTCAAAGTAAAGGTAGATAGAGTGGAAAAGACTTTCTATCGTAAACAATTTTATATTGATAAGATCTGTTCTCTGTTGCTTGATCATCTTCAAATAGCTCGGGAGGCACCACAATATTTTTATGCCGCGTCTGGGTGGTAGCGGGCTACATCTAGTTCACTTACTAACTAAGTACTGGCTAACAAACCTCATCTTTTTCTAAAAGTGCGAAACGATTTGACCCTGACAATTCTGTTATCTCACTCGACTTCAGAATCGCAACCCCATGAACCTTCCTGATGGTGCTCCCACACATCAGTCTACTAGTCACGATCTATCTTCGTCGGCATAGAGTCTTACTTACTATTGCATACGCAGAATGGTCTCCATGATCGAACCAACAAAGGGGCCAGCTTCGTTATCGAACCTTTCAGCAATGCAGATAAATCCTGCACTTGACAGGTGCGAGGCATAAGATAGACTTGTCCCGATACTCCCACCAATAGCAATTATCTCTCTATAGTTACATCGTTATCATATGGTTCTGTTACTATCCGAGGAATACTAGTGACGTATGTGAGTGTGGGTATGCTTGATTTCTCAAACTACCTAATCCAACAAGACCATTGACTTCTGTGACTTGCATCACAGGAGCTTGGAGTATAGAATGTGTTGCTTAACCATTGTCCGTAAAAACATCCTGTTACCTAGTGACCACTTCCGCGACTGTCGCCTGTAGTGCTCCGTAACATTATGCGACTTTGAACGGCTTGGCTTGAACTACTTGTATAAGCTCGTCAAAGGCCTTCCCACATATACCCTGTGAACGGGATCCGGCTGGACGGAGGGCCACGACATATACAGGGTCACATGAAGGACTCTAATGGCCATTGTCTTTGGTGAGAAGACGCAACTACCACGGCGTCTGCCGATCTAGCGCCGTCCCAACGCTGGTGCAGGTGGGGGGTGTTGGCTTGTCCTTTTGAACTCAGAATCCTAAGGTAGGGTAACCATAGGTCTTTGTTCACTAAAGGAAGGCTATGCTTTCCGGTTTGCCTAACACAAGCTCCCTCTCCCCAAGCTTTGTCTTCGAATGCTTCTAAAATCTTCCTTGTATTATTTTCTAAAAACAAATGAAATCATTTTTGAACTCTGGGAGGTAGTGTAAAAAACCTCAGGCGTTTACTTCTCGACATGAGAAAATCCTTTCTTCCCGATTCAACATCGGTCCGACTCTGCATATGCCACTTTTCCTGGTGAAAACCTTCTACTAACTCCTGAGCGTTTTCCTGGCTCTCACGTGGTTCCCAGGTGTTCTCATCCTCAGAACACCCTTTCCATTTAACAAAATGTTGTAGTTCGCGCATGCTCTTATTGCGACCACGAACCTTTCATGTATAAGAGATTATTTCACTCTTTACCATCAGTTCCACTTCCCACTTGAGATCGCCATCGATCTCTTCTGGTTCTTGTGGAGGGTGTTCTCTCCCTTCTTGGATTGAGGTTCGACCAGGTGCCAGCAGCGAAACATGGAAGGTTGGATGTATCCTCCATGTAGGGGATATTTCAAGCTTGAAAGCGGGCTGTCCTTTTGCCTCTATGATTTTGAAAGGTCCACAGAGCTTTGGACTTTGTTTCTTCGAGGGTCGTTTTGTACGAATAGTTTTTCCATTCCAATTACCAAATCGCCTTCCTCATAGTCCAGCTATTGTCATGCTTTCCGCTTCTAGTATTTCTTCATTACCTCTCTGGTATAATTTAACGCTTCTACTACACTCGTGTCAATTGGCTTCATCCTGTGCCTGTACAATTCAACCCCTGGACTTTGAGCTTGTCGCTCTCTTATCTATTCTGTTTGTGCATGATAACCGTAATTTGCGAAGACAGGTGACATTCCGTGTGCATTGGTTGTGGAATTGTTGAACTCAAATTTGGCTAATGGAAACAGCTGATACTAGTCGTCCTGGTCATAATTGACGAAATTTCTTAAGAAACCTTCCCGCACTTGGTTGGTTCGTTCCGTCTGACCATCCGTCTGTGGGTGGTATGCTGTTGACATCTTTCTTTTAATCCCTAGTAGTTTGCAGAGAGATTCCCAAATTTCGGGCAAGAACTTTGCGTCCATCCACATATGATTTCCGTGGGTAGTCCGTGATGTTTCCAAACTTCTCGTAGGAAAGCGTTTGCAATATCCTTACTGGTTGCATTTGTTCAGAGACCGATAAAGTTTTCTATCTTTGTGAATTCGTCAACTACTACCATGATCTGAGTGTAGTCTTGTGATTCTGGTTGTTGGGTTGTGAAATCGGGAGAGATAGAGTTCCATGCTGCATATGGCGTTTCACGAGGTTGAAGTAATCCCCATTGCGCATGTCGTGGAGATTTATTGTGTTGGTCCATATCATATGACCGAAGATAATCATTTATCCATTCGGTGAGTCTATTCCAATAAAAATCTCTCCTGATTATCTCTATTGTTTTTTCCATCCCAAAAAGTCCTGTCACCTTCCAGTTGTGGTATCCCTTCGCAATCTTGGTTTTGAGAGCATCGTTCGCAGGTATTTATAGCTGATTTTTCAAGTAAGATAACCCGTCCTTGTATTGCCAATTTGTGGGCAATTCTTTTCCACAGGTTATTAGATCCTTTGGCGTTGCTTTCCTAGCCAACTAGTCCAAAGCGTTTCTTGACGCGTTTTGCACTTCTTTCAAGAATTCCTGTTAAAATGTACGATTTCCTATTCTGTAATAGAACGGTCCTGTATAAACTAGTGGATTCTAGAAGTTTCCTTGGGGTATTATTAATGTTCGTGTAACATCAGATGGATATAA
>Ga0307509_10001099_pt1 | contig 46333 bp, 53 predicted proteins | sample 10_EM_MG_FD_202245 | JGI IMG/M metagenome (GOLD analysis project Ga0307509, IMG submission 202245) | Populus trichocarpa ectomycorrhiza microbial communities from riparian zone in the Pacific Northwest, United States - 10_EM | ecosystem: Host-associated > Plants > Roots > Unclassified | place... | reverse complement strand
TGTTAGTGAAGAGATTTTTCCCCCTTTCCTGAGTGCAATCGTTTAGGTGTGAGTTCCTTGGCATTTCGTCTTCGCTGTTTCGTTCCGTTGTCGCCATACTGTCGTCGCCGTCGATCCTAGTTTAATAAGGTAAGGTACCGCCGCTTACCTTGCCAATCATATCTGTGATCTCTCAGCTTAACAGATTACGAGTACCGGTATCCAACTAGTCGTATCCTTTCTCCCTGCCATTCATTTCTCTGTTGGTTGTCATAAATCGCTCTCGGATCATCAAATATCACTCTCATTTTGCTTCCGTCTTATCGGATATCTCTTTGGTGTGCTGACTCTGGTTGCTACAGTCCGCATCATTGGCCCCGCTGCATCAGAAACTAAGGCCCCCTCCATTGAAAACCCTCTGAGCCAACTCCCGATTCATGAGGTCTTCGCCATCTCATTTTTCATGAGACACATTTGAGCTGAGAGTCTGGTGAGTGTTCTCTCAGAATGCTGGGGGTAGTTGATACCCATAATATTGTTTATTCTCGGGGGCTAAGAGATGGTCCTGCGCAAGTAGGGGAACATAGGGTGGGGGTATGTGCTGTCAGATTTTAACCACGACGTAGGGTGGGCTTGTATTTCACCATTCCCGCTTGTATATGGATACTGATACTGAAAGAACGAAACCGGATCTGGAAGCGGAACACAGATTCTAGGCAAAACTCACCTGGTCCATAGGGGGGTATCTCCTGGTTCAGGCTCGCATGTCCTCAATCACACTTCGATCAAAAATTGACAATTAGCCTTTGGCTGATAAACCAGCACACCCGGGGGAATTAGAAGGGAATAGGCAGGAAGAGCTAATGAAGGAGAAAAAGAAATCACAGAAATCATCATCGCGGCGATGTCCTTGGAAAGGCTTGTGATGGCCCTTCCCGTAGCTACCGTTGAGAGCAAGGCAGGTGCTAAAATCGCGTTTTGTGTAGTACCTTTTAGGCATCACTCGTGTTCCCAACAGGCCTGGCCGTAGGCAAGGCTGAGGCAGGCCACTGCGGAAAATGGCCCAGGTCTATATAGGCCGAATTCCATCGGCCTACGAGAGCCTATCAGACCTGATCGGCGCCTCTAGGCACGGAAATTCACCGGAAATATTGTGTAAATCGACCTTCCCCTCTGCCCTCGGCACAGTGGCACGAATAGCCATGATTTCAGAAAGAGCACGGCGGAGTTGGAGTACATTCTCGCCACTTTCTGGCTGCTGATTCTGTACACTTATTCCCCGTGGGTTACTGCTGGCTTATGTGAATTCTCGGAGGAAGAAAAGAGTTTAGGTTGTAGTCCGAGGGAGGAGTGCTAGTATGAATGTTCGTTGTAGCGGTGCACTCCTCTGGTTCTGGGAATAGAGAAGGCGGCGCAGGAAGGGGGTGGCTGCTGTGCTGCTACGTTAGTATTGGTGTTAGCATGGGCGTTTCACATACTACAAGGTCAGCTTGGATTTGGTTGATTTGTTGCTCCATGGTGGATCAGTCGTCGGTTGGATCTCTAGCGTCAACGTGTGTGGCAGCAGGGGACGTGGGGTTTCCTCGATAGACTTTGATCAGGAGGTTTCTTTGTTGACCCGCGATAAGGCGGGCGTATTGTGTTTCACCGATCAACTCCTGGATTCACGAATCTCCTGCACGGCATAGATGGACGGCGGCATTCTCGGCTTCACCGAGATACGCCCCGGTGCTTAGTCTTGATATAATCTCTTCCACCGTGATAGGAATTAGCTCGCTGCAATTGTCTTCGCTATTGGGCACTGGACCGGAAGTGCTCAACCGAACACACCATACCGAAAACCCCATGGCGCTCCTCGGCAGGAGCACAGGTCCGGCGCCGGGGATATCAGTATGTATCTGTCCCATGCTTATCTCCGGGAGTAGATTTACAGCCCCACCATCTAGTTGAGAAGTCGAAAAGAATAGATCAACACTTTTCTCTCCCAGCGGATATCGGGGGTCGTGTGTGAGGAATTGCCTTCAATTTTCTAATGGTGGTCATTAATGCTTCCTTGACATTGCGAGATGGTGGCGGGATGCTCGTCTACGGGAGAGAGCAACATAATATCTTCCAGGAGCTATTGTCCTGCTGCTCTTCCTGAGGAATTGAGAGTTTACACCATATTTAGCATAGCGCATGGAAAGCTCATTATAGCGACTAGATACCTCGTGCTTTCGTTGACTGTACGATTCGTTTCGCCCCGGCCTTCATACAAGAAATGGGTGTATTGTGCCGGAGGTAAAAGGACTATCTTTATCAAAGGTTGCGGCGAAGCAGACGGAAATGGGGCTCACAATCGATCCATCAAGACTCACGATCGATCTATCAGACACCAAGGTCTCCCTCCGAACATCCTATAACTGCCTCGCATATCCGGCGCTACTGCTAACTTTCCCCTCAATCTCAACCAACATCCAAAACCCATTCTGCTCCCCTGATTAACCGCTATGTATAGGAAGAGTATCCCGTTTGGGAGTAATCCCCAAGTCAAGGGTCATCGGTAGCTTCCATTTCTGCAATTTGGAGGCTTAGTTCTGTTCTTCGAACTGGGATTATTATCAATTATCGTCAGAATATTAGCTCAACAGATACGGACGGGGGGTGGGATGCTTCTCCTGTCGCGGGAAATGCCCCTTAATCCATCCTAGCCATCCAGTGGCTACATATCGCCAGCTGGGAAATTCTCTGGGAGACTCCCGCCGACTTGCCTTCACCTGTCACCTGTGGCATCTGGTTCGGTGGGAGAAATTTCCGGCGGCGTTGCATATGTGAGAACGGATTTCATGGAAAATATGCTATCGCTCCTCTCACTTCTCCTGGAGTTGGCCCGCTTTACAACCGGAAAAAAATGGGATGTTCACATAGCTTACTTAGAATCAGGTGAAAAATCATTTCGTGGAAAATCAGACTATTCGCTTTGCTCTAAAAAATAAATGAAGACTGTTCTAATTTCGGGCCAAACCGCCCCAGTGAATTTATGAACAAACCACCCGGGAACCGTATAACGAGCCTCATGATCCGCATCGCTTCCTGTCTTAGTACCATTTCCCTCACGAATTCCTGTTTAACTGATAATCAGTAATTGTAAGAAATTCTAAAGTTAGTTGATCAGAAAATATATCGCAGTATAATCGCTGTACTGCTTACCCTTGACACAACCCTGCCCCCCCCCCTCACCCCTGACACAGGCCGCGAATCCTGTCAATCTCCCTTGGATGGGGCGGATCTTGCGCAGATCCAGTGTTCCGAACCGTCCGGTCCGTCCGTCTACGGGTGAGGACGGGACGGACTACTGCTGATCGTCCGTATTTTCGGTAGTGCTGGGACGGACTACGCTCGTGAAGGTGAGGACCGGACGGACTATAGGAGACTATAGTCCTAGTGCCTGGACCTCATATACTGGCCAAGTTGAGATCATAAACCTCTAAACTGATTCTTTTCACTTCATGAGACATCACTCGTGACGTCCCAGGCAGCCTGCAGTCCGCCTCCGTCCCTTACCATTCATGGCCGTCCTCAGATAACTTTACCCTGCCAGCTCGTCATTACTGGGTGAGATGATATGAACCATTTCTAGAGTTTTGTACCTAACCGGATATCACCGTCATCAGTAAAATCCTTGGGTACTGCTTTTTACTAACTGAAGGGAGCGGTAATGTATATTTCTATCCGATGCGCAGGATCACATGCGCCGGGCACAGGCTCCCAAATAACCAAAGGCATGGGATGCAAAAGCCTATCCTGCAATGTTTTGTAGAACCCAGGACACACATTGTCTGCATGGGCAGGAGTACAAATGAGATGAATCGCTTTTGCTGTGAATACTCTTTCCTCGACGAGATCGTTGACTTCCAGGCACTTCTTGGGCGTGAGATATTTGAATTCTCTATAATCACCGGGCCCATATTTATTCCACCCGCGGGTTGTCCTCCTCCCTTGATCCTCGCGCAATGTCATGTCGGTTTCCAACTCGATGAGGTCTTAACGGATCTCCTGGGGGAAGTCATTCCCTGCATCAACAACCCACCCAATCGCTTCTGCCAGAGGACCAGGGCTGAAGAGACGAGCACCAATGACGCCTATAATTCATGAATATTTATCTTATGAGAAGCTAAGCGGCTAAAAAAAAAAGAGACTTAAATTATGAAAACCCGGGGTCGAGCAACCATCAGAACTAGGTGAAGGGGCACAAACCATAAGTCCCGGCACCTCCCATGATGTTATCAACCATATCTTTACCTTCTCAGAAATGAATCTCGTCTATAGAATATTAGAATTGTCAGCCACAAATTTTAATTTTGGATCAACAAATAAAGCGCACCAAGTATCATATAAACATCGCCAATGTGGTAAAATCAATATTTTTAATAGGCATAGTCCACTGTGAGATGGAGTGTACTCCCCCTTTCTCACCAATATCATCGTCCATAACTCCGCCCCCTTTTTTTTGCTTTCAACAACAGATACTATAATGGATCCCGAGGGATTCAACCTCGACGAATATTGCGTATTCGAAGAGGATGATACCGCCCTCCCAACAGTGAGCCAGACAAATGGGGGAATTCACCCAGTGGGCTCGAGCCATTCCGGCCCATCCAATAGTGAGAGTGAGATCTGTGAGCTTGCACTAGCGGTTCGGTCGGGGGGAGGTACCACAGGTGGGGAGGTGAGCAGGGGCCCAACAAAACGGGCGGCAGGGGGCCGGAGAGGTGGTGGCGAACGGAGAAAGAGATAACAAAAAACGAAGTCTTATAGTTGTATCCTTTCTGAAATGGACAAGAGTTCACGGCGGGGGGATGGCCGCCACCCTTGTGGAGGCATCCTCCTGTCCTCGTTTCAAGATGTCAAGTAAGTCCAGTTGTCTGTAGGGGTGCAAGCTATTGAACTAGGATCGACGGCGACGACAGTATGGCGACAACGGAACGAAACGGTGAAGGCGAAACGCCAAGGAACTCACACCTAAACGATCACACACAGGAGAGGGGGTAAAATCTCTTCACTAACAATAACAACAGTCTCTCGCATCCACGACACTAACATCGACACTCTCCCTAACTAAGGACAAAAGAGAAGTATATATCATCACAAATTTCTCCTATCCCATCAGGAGCAGTTTGCTCCTGATCTCCTTTTCCCAACTTTTCCGAAATCTCATGTTAACAAAATGCAGGAACAAACACCACTGTCCATACATCCTCATACCCATTGTCCGGGTGTCAAACCTTCTCACACCCACCTCCCTTCTTTTCCGGCCTTTCTTACATTACAGCCTTTCCGCCTCCGGTCCTCCTCCTGTCCGATCGCGACATTCCTACTTAGGAAATGCTTTCCTCAACCGTACAAACACACGCCCGAACCCGAAGCCAAAAGGCTCATGCCCGAAGGCAAAGCGCGTTCCCGGAAGCTATCTAAAGACAAAGGAAGTATCCTGAGAGTATGGCGAGCAGCATGGTTTCCAACACAAGCGGTTTTGGAACCTGTGCTTACCTATAACTAGAGAGCATCATTTGCAGGTACATATAAGGCACATCTAGTGCCCGAGATGCTTGACAAGGAGAGGGACCGATGCGGACATGACCGGCCACCTCCGGATTGCCGGATGTTTGCCGGCGGCCCAAATTCGCCCAGAGATTGTAGCCTATGGGGCAGAGGTTTCCGCGGCTGAGTCATTTGAAGAGCTCCGGCAACTGATAGTAGCAAATGGTCAAATATTATATGATATGGCAAGTGGAGTGGACAGTACGTACCGTAATCCTTGCCTCTGCTTAAGATCACATAATAACCGAATATTGCGTGATAGATCTCGGGCCAATTGGCCCCCCAGACATTCAGGATTTCGATATTGAGCCTTTCGGCCGCATCCCCGCTTTTGACCTTTTAACTGGTTAGTTTACAAATATTCACTCAAGCAAGATGCGCAAATAATACCAGTTTTAAACACGGAAACTGACGTGAATTGTCTCTCAGAGGATACCTTGATTCCGCCGAATGTTGCGGGGGGGCGGGACGGCGTTGCGATTGGTGGTAGGGTACCGGAAACGGACCCCCCAGGTGTTGAACTCACAAGCATGGTGGGCCGGTTACTCAAGGCTTTTCTAGAGTGCGAGAAAACGGAAAACGGTCGTCGAGTGGCAAACGGGTTTGCCGAGATCCTGGGAGCGGCATTGCCGGCTCATATTGTTGAAGAAATGGCAAGGAGCTGGAGAGAGGTGGGGAGGTTACAGGAGGAGGATATTGCACCCAGCGCCCCTCGTGGGGCCAAAGGGAAAGAGAGGGTGTGGGGTAAGTCCCGGGGGGCGGGTTGGCGGCTGGCTGGTCAGGGTCTCTGGTTTTAGAACTTTTTATTATTATTATCAAGATGCCTTTGCCGATGGTTATTGGGGGGGGGGAGGGTGAGGGGACCGCTTTTCCAATGAATGAAAATTTCCAAAGGGAGTTGCCAGATTGGTGACGGCATGATACCCTTGCATCAACTCATATTTCTATTTTGATACCCGGACTGAGTTTACTAAGAACAATACCGGTAGTCTTGTAGTTGGCTTGGAACGTGATATATTGTTGGCCGGGGAAATGCGGTGACCATTCAGACGGGGTTAGGTAAGCTGTAGACGACATGCAGTAAATACGACTATCCCAAATATACCCAACTAATACATGAAAATTATCTTGAGAGACACGATATCATCACCATACTATAGAACACATAAAGTGGCACAGAGTTGTCTCGGAGGGCCAAGATAGGGAGGAGTGATTCGGACGAGAGGACATCTAGGAGGAAGGTTTGCTACACGGAAGTCGGAATCGACCTGAGGTTGGGTATTTACGGTTAGTATGAAAACCAAGTTCGCGGGAAACCTCGCAGTAATCTCATGGTTATTGTATATATCATATCATACCATACTTGCTCAACAAAAACCCTGTCTTGCTCTTACAACCCCTCACTCGTTCAAGTTGCAATTTCAGCTATCCAACCAGCTTTCCCCTGCATTTTTACTAGCAAATTATTAGCGCTAAAACGAGAAGAAGAAAAAAAACTTGTGAGGGGCAGCAACCATCCCCACCTTCTCTTGCACCCTCCACACCCTTCCATCCACTATCTATTGCCGCAACCACTAATGATACCCATAGCATATACTTATCCGTATACTTAAACATAGGCAATGCCCGGAAACCCGGAAACCCTTCACCTTCGACGTCGGCGACTCTCGGCATTGATGACGACACAAAGACTGTTACTGGAATAGCATTCGGGAATGCTACGAGTTCTCTTGCCTATACTACCCTAGTTTGTGCTTGTTTTTCTACTTTTAGGGGTTTCGACTAATGACGCGTAAGATGTTAATGAAGAGGTTATCGCGAATGAAGGAGGTTCGATTGTTACGGGTGAATGGATGTTGATGGGATTAGAGGTGGATGGAAGACACTGGATCGACAAATTCCTTTAGTGCTATCATGACTCGGTTCGGAAGAGTACCATCGAATATAGGCAAAATCGCGTCTGGTTCGGAATGCAAAGAACAGGGTAAGATACTTCCGGGACTTCACTGAGAAGAAGTACTCCAAGATTCATCCGACGAATAGCCACGACTCTGCTTACCCAATGGACATCGACGGTGTGCCATCCGACAATCTCCGGTAGGTAGATGAGGAGAGTGTTTCCACTGTTAGTATCGATGAGCTCACCACATGACACCTTATCCAGGTCAGAGACTCCGGGTCGGGCCTTTTGGGTTGCGGGGTTACTAGTGCTGTGATCACTGTTCCTACGGACTTTTCGAATACCGAGAAGGAAGCGCTTGTTGCCGCGGCTAAGGCTGCGGGGCTTGAGGGTTTGTAGATCATTCACGAACCGGTGGCAGGTGTCCTTGCGTATGCTGCTGGGCAGACACCCGAAGAGCAGGGCGTTGACAAGAATATTTTGGTGGCGGACCTCGGAGGTGCTAGGTGTGAAGCTCAGGTTGTTGTATCTGGGGTTGGATGAACACCATTCTTGCGACCGCTCAAGATTATGGATTTGGCGGGCGGAAGTTTAAGGAGGTGCTTGTGGATGACTTTTCGAAAAGATTTATCAAGGGGCATAAGGTTGATCTGGGAAATGAGAGGTCGCTTGCCCAGCTAAGGCTGGAGGCTGAGGGGATGAAGAGGTCTTTGTCGCTGGGCACCTCAGCGAAAATTTCTATCGAGTCGCTTGCTGATGGATATGACTTCCACTCCACCAGACTGCGGTATGAGCTTTCTGCAAAGGTATTCGACCAAAATGTGTCGCTCCTGGATAATATTGGGAGGAAAGCGGGGCGGACCTGTTAGACATTGGCGAGGTTTGTCCCCTCATTTTATAACGAGCCATCCAATTCTAACCACACTCTAGGGAATCCTTCAGGCGGGGCCTCCCACACCCGCAAAATCGCCGCCCTCTTCCCAAATCCGGTGCCCGTAAATTGCCCGGCAACACTCACAACGGTACTCAATGCATCAGAACTCTCGGCTGGTAGCCCAGTAATCCAAGCTTCGCTAATTGCTGAATTCGACAAGGAATACATCAAGAATTCTACCCACCCGGTAGTAACCATAGCCCTCCACCTCTCACATCCGGTACGTGTCGTAACAGGCGAATAGAACAGCCCCCAGACAACGCCCCAACCCAGACCTCCGCTCCAGCTAAGAGGATCGCATAATTCGACGTTCAATCTGACGGTGACGCGATCGGTAGAATCTCCGAGGGTATTAGAGAAATTGTGGGTGGGAAGGTTGAGCGACAAGTAAATGGTGAGAAGGGCGAGGATAGAAGCGAAGAAGGGATGTGGGGGAGGGGAGGAAGAAGAGGGCAATCATCTACTAAAGGTGCACAAAGTGATGCCGAAGCAGCCATCAATGGCGCCAAGAATGGCGGGAGAGTCGAAGTCAGTATCAAGGTCGGCTCGGACCTTGACCTGAATTGTATGCAAATTGGAGTTAGGGAGAGGTTAAGCCTGTGGTCTGATCTGCGCAGTAATCTGCTCGTGTGGTTGCACCTGCACGTAAAACTGGAGAACAAAGTTTGGTTGCTTACTTATTCACCATTACAGCACTTTGCAAATCTTTTGTCCAAGATGTGGGAAAGCAGTTTTTTTTTTGTTGAATAAAAGTGTGACGAAATATTTCCTACGATACCAATTGCAGTAAGAGTAGATGTATTTAGAAAATCAGAGCGAGTGAGTGAGTGAAAGGGCCTTGTACTCGATCGGGTAAGTGTCAGTGGGGTTCTGAAGTGGGGTTTTCTGGTTGATGAAGGTGAGAGCGGCCGGGGTGATTATACCAACAATACAATATTTCAAAGAATCGGAAGAAGCGAGAATCGGAAGAAGCGAGATCAAATAAATTAAGTACCTCTTCCGTATTCCTAATTCCCTCTCCATGGTCAATGATTTTGTTATCCCACTCCCTTGCAGATATCATTCCATTCCCATTGTCGATTTCTTTGATACCGGAAAATACACTGGCAGGTGCAAAGGTAAATTCTATGAAAAAATTCATATACACTCTCTCGTCCCATTTCTCCCAATTCATATCCTCTTGTCATGATTGGGATAGTACATGCTAGTTTACCCCACTCACATTTAACAAAAAAAAAAAGAGTTCATTTCCTACTCTTTGGACAAAACATCTGCAAAGCGCTATAAAGTGTGATTTTCTGTTACCCTTTTTCTCTCCTTTCATAGACCCTATGAGTGTGTGTGCTTGTTAGCTGCCGTTTTTAGCTGCCGTTTTTCCAACTCGGTATGATAATAGATTGTATTGAACTTGAAATTGATTGATTGTATGGGTCGGTCATCGGTTATCACCCATGATTGGTACTGACATTGCACAGATCCTGACGTTACATGGCTTTCCCTTCTTCTGCTGTTGTGATATGATACTTAGAAAAAGAGGTTGCGGCTTGGCGCGCAGTGATTGATAAAAGATAAAAGCGTGTTGGGGCATTGGCTTATTCCACTAGGCATACCCGATTTGCAGTCAGTCCACCTCCCAATAGCTATTTGTCATACCGAACCTCCGTTCCGGGGGAGTTGGCTTACTTTACCGTTTTTACATACCCCCATTTCATTAATCGCCTGTATCCTCCATGGCGAGCTGTCGAAAGGAAGCGGGTAGCTGGTGGTCACAGTTTATCACTCGGAAGGTAGCATCGGGCATGGGTGGAAGTTGCAGGAGTTTCGAAATGTGGGCTAGGCCCGTGGTGTGTAAATAGCCAATATGTTGATCTGGCATATGGCCTTATCAAAGGGACGTCATAAAATTTGTGATAACGACTGGGGAATGGGTGCTTGGATTGATGTAAAAAGACGGCGTACTCACATAACACCTCCTCCCAGACTTTTCTTTCGCACCGGGGGTTGTACTTCCTCCTTGTCCTGCTCCCGCCGAAGCCTGCAGGGTCAGCACTGAGCGTTTGTTCTGGTGGGGCGAATAAGCAGCTCTAGGAGGTCTAATTTCTTGTTGATAGTTGTCGCTGAACGAATTGCCCTGAGGAAGTGTTCACGATTGGAATGGTTAGTGGAGGGGGGGTTCAAGATTGTTTTACGGGATCCCGGTAGCCTATTGATTTTAGTATAATAAAAGCCAACATGAGGCTATGCGGCCTCACCACCCCTCACAATTTAATAGGGGGTCGGGCAGAGAGAGGGGGGGGGTAACTTGATGATTTTTTTATAAAGGCTACTGTTATCATGCAGCATCAATTCCGGACGAGTAACCGAACAGAGCAAACCAACCAACCGATAAAACAAACAAGCCCGTTGCCGTCGCACCTCACTATAAAGCGCAAGACTGGCGCCATCGTAGGTGTCAAGAGTAAAAACTCCCCTCCTGGAAGCGCATGTCCCTGGGCCCTAGCTCACCATCATCGCCGCCACCGTCCTGCAACGAATGTGCCACCAGTGCTGGTGGGGTGGGCCCCAGAAGCATCAGATGCATCGAACTCGGGAGCTGGTTGGCACCCCCTATCCTCCTCCACCAGTACAACAAATTCCGAAGATGACTCCGGTTCCGATGGCAGCCTCTCAGACCTCCATCTCTCCACCAAGGGCCCTACCAACAAGTGCAGCAACTAGCTGAAGTCTTCTCAACCGCAATGCCGAAAATCCTGTCCTCGCACTTGCCCACAACGACACGGAAGGACTTCGTGCTTATCCGCACGAAGCTTGCGCGGTGAGGATCGATGGGTGAAAATTGAGGCGAAGGCTCGTAGAGTGCTGGGAGAGGAGATGAGGAATAATTTACATAAGTGGCCGGTGAAGGAGGCTATTCCCTGGGATGGTGACGGGGTTAGTGGGGGGGGCGTTGGAACTTGACAGGGGGCTGAGTGGGGTGGCACAGAGGGGGTGATTATATTATTTGGTGCGGTCGTGGTTGGACGGGCTAGGAGTGGGGGGGAAGCTGGGTTGTGGGGAGCGAGGGGGATACTATCCAATTCGTGAAGTATTCGGATATAGAGAAAGTCTTTTAGCACCGGGCCAGAGGGCTGCACTGTATCAGGGAGTTTCCTTTCCGGCACAAGGGCTCCAAATGGCCATAAAACTGTTTATACTATACCGGATAATAATTCTCTCTTTGGCGCCAAGCGGCTTTCTCTATATCCGGATATGAATTGACGAGTAAATTAGTATTGGCTTTTCTCCCTCCCAGATTGTGTTACATGTGTGCTGCTTCCGTGATTGGGAGCGGCAGCAGGGCTCCACCCGCTAGTAGTCGGAGCCTAATATTTCTGCTGATTGTACTGTCTGTGCTTGTACTGTATTAGGAGGATCTCCTCTCTGGCAATAAGGTGTGGTTCAGGTCAGAAGAAACATGAACGCTTAATCTGGTTAGAAATCACGTGACTCACTCTCTGGAATAAATTATCTACTATACAGCAGCCCACTGATTTCTGCAAGTCTTTAAAGGTTGCAATTCCATTAATATACACAGTCTCAAATCCATTCGCTCCCAGCAGATGGCGGGAACAACCACCCCCCAGCACACCACCCAAACACCTACACCACGAAAACACATCTGTCTCTCAACTCCATCGGGCACGCCGCCTTAGGAGCGCAATCTCAGCCGCAAAGTTTTAATACTATTACTACCGCTACCGCTCCTTCTCATGGACCTGGGGAGGGCCAGGGAAATGGGAACCCAGAAATTAATCTCGAATCTGTGTACCCCCCAAGACCCGGAGGTCTGGAAACGCAACTCATTGCCTCAGCGCACGTTCAAACCCTCACACTGACTACTAGCGCTGTTACTCTTATTCTTCGTATTACTACATGGAGTTGGATTGTTTCTATTTCGGGGCGGGTTGTTGCTCACCTGGCTGGTCCTCAGCGGGCAGCCTTCATGCGATGTCTCACCTCCGGGTAGCGGGGTCGATTGGAAAGAGGTTGGCATCCAACGACATTCGAGACTACTGTGGTAGTTATTGGTTCACTGCCATATGACTTTACGGTTCCGTTTGGCTCTCGGGAGGATGATAATTCCCCGGAGGAGGCAGTTCCATAACCCTCTCACAGCACTGCACGCTATTGCTTCAAGTCACCCTCGCGATGCGATACTGTTACCCTTCATCGCAGATCCACCGACTCCAACTTTGCCGGGACTGAAGGGGTTGACAACAGGTACATTGCCTACTTTCATTGGCCCAAGGAGCGATTTTGATGGACAGGTTACCATTGAGAATTACCTTATCTCGCAATTAAAGCCCACGGGTGGGACGGCCGTGTTGGGAGACAATGCTTGGATCACGCTTTTTCCAGGATTATTTGGGAAGGATATGCAATATCGGTATGAATCTTGGAATATGTTGGATTTGAATTTGGTAGATAATGGCGTCAACAAACATATTTTCCTGCTATTGCACCCTGGGAATGCCTCACTGTGAGATGTCCTTTCAGTTGTCAGTTGGGTTATTGTTAGGGTGCCGCAATTTGGGATTCCTGGTTTTAGTGGATTACTTGAATTTTGGCATCTGCGAATGCACAGGTTGATTGGCAGTGTAGGAACGAGAGTAGGGTTCTCTTCAGCAACTGACTCCACTCGACAATGGCCGGTATCTCTACTGCCAAACACCAGCTTGGCTGTGCTCTTCCTGCCCTTCACCCACTCTGAGATCTTTGTTTCAAACTCGTTCACAATCTAGGAAGACAAAATCCGGACATTCCTCCTTGCTACCTTCGGATCTGTTTCATTGCCCATCCCCCAGAGACTTTAAACCGAAGGGCCTGCGCTGAAAAAATATCACTCAATAGTTTTCCCTCTCCTCGATCAATTATCGTCAATCTGACGAATGTGCTGCGGAGTATAGATGCCTTTCTGTGAATCGACATTTTTACTCCTCTGCATCCTCCTCGGTTTCAGCTCCTCTTATAGTTGCCATCCTATTCGTCATGACGCTAGGATTACCATTGACCATCGTTTCTTATTACAGCCATACTAGCTCCTGCTCGGGACTAGCTCCAGTATACATCAGCCTAGGTTTTCAGTCTGGGACTTCTCCATAGTACGCTGAATTGTGTCCTCGACTCTGGTAATAACAGGAGCCAATCCCAGACCTCGGTGAGGGGGTATTGAAGCCACTGAAGACCACAATCGGCCAAATCTTTATCGCGATGGCCTCCCCGCCGGGAACCCAGCATATGCATACTTTTCCGTATACGCAGATGTTAGTATCGAATATCCACTCGCTCACCAACACGCCATCTCCCCTGATGGAGAAGAAGCTACCCCCCCCGCAGATCTCGAGGCCCATTGTTTACCTTCTTGTCATATCAAACTTGCACGGCTCCCGTTAGTTCATACTCTTAATATTCGATTCGCTAACTCTAATCCTCCCACAAATGCCCATGGGTGGTGCGTTAATGGGTCTCCTGGTGTGGCAAACTCTTTCCCTACTAGAACTCCTCCACCTCATTCTCTCTCTGTCTCCGTAATAGACTCCGTAATCTTGGGAATCCTGCCAAACTCCCACTTCTTCTCCATAGGCCACCAAGCCAAAAGTTCCCTTAGTCATTCAGTGGGAATCAGCATTCATCACTTATTCCAACATCAACATCAGACATCTTTCGTCATCAATGCTTGTTATAGCAAATAGTACCTGCCCGCCGTTGCTCACGACCTTGGCCACCCCACTCGTAGTGCTCTGGAAAGCAACCTTGACTGGTATGGAGATGCCAAGGAAGATATTAAATGATGGGGCTACATCTATGCTGTTCCACTCAGTGATTACCCTTTGTGCGGTCGGGTGCTCTGGGTATTGGAGAGGGCATTCAATGTTCCATACAATCTTCAGTCCGAGGTTTATGTTAGGCGGTGTTGGTGGCGGTTAATGCCGTGGTTCTCTTTGTGGTTATGTGGGGACTAGGGCTAGTTTCTTGAGCGTTGGGCAGTGTTTTTTCTATCAGATTGTGATAGACATTTTGGGCTTTGGTGGGAGGATGTATAGGCAAAGGGGCGCTGGTGAAAATTGGAAGAATGGTGAGATTATTTCTCGAGATTTTGGGGGTATCAATAGATTAATAATTCTTGCATTGAATGGTATTGCTGGAGTGTCTAGGGTTTCAATTGTCTAGGGGTATGGCAGGTACAGTGATAAGGAATAATCAATGGCGGGTTCGGAGAACCCATTGCCAATTGGGCAAAGCTTCGGCTATCTGGTCGGATTGGTTGTCGGATTTCAGGGGACTGGCGGATTAAGGTACTACCGGTTGCCGGAGCACCATGACAAGCGGGGTCATAGCTCACACACTCGGGGTCCGTGGATGGCCACATATATACCACCATCCACGGACATCCCCTTCATGAGATCACCAATCTTCCTTCTCCCTACATTTCGCGTTCTTTTTTCCCACCCACCCTCCAGACTAATTGAGCATGCGCCCTCATTGCCATCCTGGGATACATCGGTGGCTACGTTCTTCAGCGGCAAGGGCAGCGAAACCCTCACCATAGCCTCTGGCAGTGGAACACCTCTCCTCCGGGAACAAGTGGCACGGAATTGCTTGGGACGTTACTCCTGTAGATATTTCTTTACTGTCTCTCTCTATATTTTCTTTTCCTTACAGTTATTAGTGGATATTATAATGGACTTCTTTGGCTTTGTATAATTGGTTCTCAGCACATCATACCTTCCTTGGACTGTAACCGAGGTGTTGCAAACCAATTAGCTCCTGTTCAGTTAGCGGGTACCCGGAGGTTCAATCTCACCCTGAAGTGGGTGATTGTTGAGCCTGTTGAAAAAATCACGAAGGTTGCAAACATCGGGCATTGGTGAAACTGATATGATGGATAGTTGTGAAGGTTTGTGTTTGATGGGAGTTGCACGATTGAAAGGAAATGTAAGAGAATGGAGATAGTATGTTTGGCTTAAGAGTTAGAGGATGCGGAAGTGTTTGGGATGTTTTAGGAAGCGACACTAGGGACAACTGGAGGTTTAGGATTAAGGAAACGAAACTGATTGGTGTCGCATTATGGAGGTTAGGAAACGGAAAACAGTGTCAGTACTGCAACGGATCAAGGATGATGAGGGAAACTATGTAAGAGATGGAAACGAACAAGATGGTGTTGGGAAAAAGGAGTGTTGGGTGCAAAAGTGGAAAGGAAGCACGGAGAGAGAAAAGACGAGTAGTGATATTGTTGATGAAGTTTTTTCTGTAGTGTCGAGCTTGTGTATATATAGGACACCTCCGAACAGCATAGAAACAATAAGAACACCAATACACTCTCTACCGATCATAGCCTATTTTGAAGAGAGCCCACTATCAGGTGCTGTAGGAGAAAAAAAGTGGAAAACCCTGCTCGATGGGGAGTGGAAGAACAAAGACCTCAGGTTTTCCGAATAATGGTACAGGGGGTGTTGGGCCTGCTATGTGGCAGTAGGATCCACTCCTGAGATGTACCCCTAAAGGTAAAGTGCTTGGTCCGCCTGGCCATTGAGGTGGCTCACCTGCCTCCTTGAGCCCGCTATATGTCGAGATTTATAATGGGGGACAAGGGAGAGAAGGAGACAAGGTTTGTTATTTTATTTCTGCAGAACCCCATGACTGGAGCCGATGATTTATGTTTAGTTTCACTTCTATCATGCGTTAGGTTTTGTTTCTCTTGATCTCATCAATAGGATATAGCGACCACGGCACCCCCCCTAGCCTACTCTGAATGGATACCAGCCATCGAGTCCTACGCGAAAGACCTCCTAAAAGTAAAAAGAAGCGAAGAAAAGACAGCAACCCAGACCCATTCACTACACAAAATAACGCAGCGGCCGATGTTATCCATCTCCGTATACCAGAACCTCCGAAGTCGCCAACACCAACCACAAGAACATCTAGAAAAATCAATTCTGTCGATGTACCACTACCTTCCCAAGGCTCAGGGTCAATCCTAGGATCAGCAACACGCGATGACTATCTTCTTGCTATAGAAGATGCTATCGACTCACTCATACTCGCGTTTAAGATTCATTCTACACAACACCCGGAGCCCACAAAAGAGCAATTGCACCAGCAAAAGCTCATGGATACAGCCTGTATCTCTCTACAGAAAATAACAAAGAATCTTGTGGGTGAGGACCTTGAAGAATCAGTTAGGAAGAGTGATGAACGCTACAGAAAAGCGCGTCATTATACGGACACGTCAACTGCCACAACACAGGAGACCGTCTCCCTTACCGACCGAATCCGAGTTATTGAACACAAGCTCGATCATCTACTACAGAAGCCCTCCTACGCCTCAGTTATTCAACAACATGTTCCCCCGATCCCTAGCCAACTGGTTGTTCAATCACCTCCCACTCCAGTTGAAGATACGCGCTTCATAGTGGAGGTAGAAAACCCAGTTCCGAAGGACTTCAATCCACTTACCTTGCGAGAGAAACTAAATAATCTACTCCCCCCACACGCGTCCCGGTTTACAGCAATTCGTCGTTCGTACCAAGGCAACCTCATATGCTATACACTTGGCAAACCAACAAGCACAATTGAGTCCTTCGAGGAGTGGTCCGCAGCCATTGAGTATAAGGCAATTAGAATTAACGCAGAGGATAAATGGACCCGGCGCATTTTCTATATGGCGAGCCCTGGCACCTCAGCTACTATCTTGGAAGCAGAACTGAAAGAGTACAACCCCGGAATACCGCTGGCAGCAAGCCCACACTTGCTCTCACCCACAGTTGCACTACTCCTCTTTCCTTGTTAACGAGAAATACCTACCTCCGTTTTCGCCTTCCCTACATACCGGCGCCTAGCGGACTACAATATGCGGCCTCCCCCCGAGCGCGAGAGAAAAAGAGACAGCCAAAAGGACAAAGATCTTTCCCAGGTGAGGGAGAAGGGAAATCAGAAAGCGAATAGTGAAGAGGAAAGGGCGATGGTGCCAGAGGATGGCTTCAATTGGGCCATGGAGGTGGAAGGATTGGAGGAGGATGCTGTAATGCAAGGAGGATGAAGTGGAATTTGAAGAGAAATCAGAACCAAACATCGGAGAAGTGGTGAAGATGCAATGCTCCTGTAGGCCTCTGAACTCGGGTATTTGTTTAGAGGCCGGTAGGGCCCATATGAGAGGGAATATCTGACCAGCGAGAGGCCTCGCTATCTTGTATGTTAATCAGCTTCATAGCCTTTGGGCTCTACAAGCTTAATGATACATATTAATAATAATAATAATAATAATCAATAGGATATGGAACACTCATTTTACCAACTACTTGTAGCATATATCACGTGGAGGGAAAGCCTTTCTAGAGGATTTCTTGTCATACATCATTGATGAGATAAAAGCAGGATCATTTCCCTTATGGTTTTATTTTTATCGTGACTCTATCCTAGTTTACATCTTCTGTTCTGCTTGACCTCAACGGCCTCTTTCTATCACGCATCGTGGATTGAATCTGATATGATTGAACATTCTTGCCACTAATCTAATGGGATGGACAATCCCGATCCCCCTGAATCTTTTCCAAACCAATTCCCCACTTCTAGTACACTCTACTCATTCTATTGAATTAAATTTCCAGTACTTGCTACTACATATACAAAAGGAAATTTTTGGATGGGGGCTACAAGTACTGTTGTGGATAAATTTTGTCTTTACTTTGTTCCAATATTCTTGGGACCTAGAGCTTATTCGGTGCAGTACATGATGGTCCTCTACTTGGGGGACCGGATGGCTAAAGCTTGTATTCGCCTCATAGATCATGTTCGTTGCAAGGATCGTGGGTTGAGGGGGCGAGGGTCAGTCTATGTAAGATAGCCGTTTCTCTCCTGTCTTTCTTTTCTTTTCTTTCACCACCACAGTGGACCACCACAACGGTCAACGGTCAATTGCGATAACGAACCACAAGAGGTGGATCTCTAGTGAATAGATAGTCAGACAACCAGGATAGGTTGGACTCTTCCTTTATCCTTTTGTTTTTTTCGGTTTCGAGATTTTTCTTGGTGAAGGTTCGTGAATTTGCTAGGCAACATGAATTGATTGTGAATTCTGTGATTTGTTTTCAGTGTGTAGTCTTGTCAGTGATATATCGTTATTGGTAGTTACTTTCTTCCGAGTAGAATAGATACACCGGTATCCGATATTTCTGTTTTTCAGTACGGCATTACTTGATTTGTTTCGCCTGCGGCTAGTACATTGAAATAAGAGTTTTCTTCGTAATCTACCTCAAATTCGCAATACAGTGGCCTCACCCAACCCTTCTGGCCAAAATCACGCTTATTTTGGACTCTTCCTGACTGTGCCAAATCTTTTGCTCACCCCCGACTTTCTCTCAACGCACTAGCGGTAAGCGAATAAAACCAAGTAATGCGGTATTAACATCCATTCACTAGTCTATTTTGAGCGACATGCATGGACTACCACTTCAATAAATCATCCAACCATTAAAAGAGCTCTTAGGGCTCAGGCTGGATCAGAAGGACCCTAACGCTCTGCTCGAGATGGTCATTAGTTCTCTAATAATACAAATTCAATAATGTGGTAGATCACTCACTTTCTCCCTCATTTCCTTTGGCCGCAAGAGAGAAGTCTTGCCCTGCTCTCCCCGCCCAACCCTTTCCTGATAAGCTTGAGCGAACACCGGCAGAATGTTCTCTGGCACCGCAATCGCAAGGAGCTCCGCGCATGATTGAGCAAAATCATGCACCATTGGGGATTTCTTGCATCGGTGAAACGCCCGGACAACCCGACTTATACTATTTACGAGCTCTAACCTTAGATCATCTTCCGAATCCTGACTTTCATTTGTAAGCCGTTCACATCTTCCTCTGCCGCTAGTTTGGTTTCTCATCTCACGAAACTGGTCGCAGTGGGCCTTGGTACACTGTGGGGGCAATTGGGTGCTGGTGTTCCTGGGGCCGCTATCGGGATCGGCTTTGGGCGGGTGGGGGGGTTTGTCCGCCCCAGACGGGGTTCCTGGATTATGACTGATTCCGCCGTCGGAACGTTCCGGGCATCCATATCGGTCCCCCATGGTTCGAAGGCTGCTGTTGATACTTGAGAACTTATCTTCTCGCTGTGAAAGCTCTGGGGGACGTGGTGCCAGCTGTTCAAGGCGACTCTTATCCTCATATAGCCGGGGTTGTCCGAAGACTATAGAGCGAGCTCTGGTTAGCAACCAATATTCACTTCCGAGATCGTTCCACTAGATTTTGGGATATCATCACCGCCTTAGGATTTGGGTACTTACAGTCGATATTGGTGCCCATATCATCTGGAATTCCACCAATAGGACCCGTCTTGCGATTAAAGTCATCCCATGTCCTTACTTTACGCACATCTTCGCCCTGGGCCGAGATCTCCTCTCGCATTTTAGCTTGAGATGTGCAGTTGTCATTCAAAGCCTTGCCCGTACTGGTGTTGGCACCATTCTTCCCCGGCAATTCCTGATTAAGCTCATAAATAATGTAACGATGCACATCTGTGCATAGTGGTTTGTTTAACAGCTTTTTGTGTTTCTTAGGGTTACGTTCATCACCGTCCCTACATTTTCCGACACGTTTCATCTGACTCTTGCTCGGGCCACCGGGATCATTTCCTGTCCTAGAAGGAGCTGCACATCCTGGTATATTTTGGCCTGTACACAAACTACCGGTTCTGCTGGAATGGCTTCCACAGGCTGCTTGAGCTCTGCTGCAGGGTGCGCTGGCGACTTGGGACATGACTGAATCCCCCCTTCGCAAAGCTAATCTGGCAATGGGGACGAAGATATCGTTGCTAAGCTTGACCTGGGGGGTAGTCTGGGGCTCTTTGGTGGCCAATGACGAGATGGCCAAAGGAGTGTCGGGATACACAAATGGTTGAGTACTGCTCGATTCCGGGCAGTGCTTTACTTCAGGAGTCATCTTGGTAAGTAGAAGAGAGGATTATAGTAAGGGTGGTAGAGGGTAGAGCGCTTGTCGATGGTAAACGGTAGAGGTCCCTTGTGGAGAGAATCAGTGCAAGACGAAACCCTTTTAACATGCTGTGCCTCTTACAGTGGGCCCGCCACGTCACAAACTTCTCTAGGAACTCATTAACTGACTTTCGCAATTCTATTAACTTGCTTAACTAAACTTCGCTGAGATGATGTTGCAATTTATAGGAACACTTGGAGCTAGTGACCTATTTTAGTATCACTAGTGAAACTAGTAACTTTATTTGGAGTCACATGTGAAAGAATAAAGCTTGTGACTCCGAATAGATTCCCGTGGGAAATTCATTACACACAACACTAGTCACCGCCGCGCAGTAAGGTCATAGCCCTGCTCACACCTACAAGTGTGCCCTAACCTAACATATCACGATGGGGTTACTCCATCAGTGTGATCCCACTGCTTGCATGGTCTGGAAGCAGAATTGAGATACTATTTCTTCTCATGAGATGGATCAATGGCTCATCTAGTACTGAGTTATCACTCACTGGTGCTTAAATTTTGGCACTGAGTATCAATTCTGAACCTTGCAGTAGGTCTTGGAACCTGGACCATGACAAGTTTTTCTGTTACATCTTCTCCGCCGATCAGCCTAGCTGCTTCTAGTTCACAATTTCATCTTGGCAGATCCCCCAAAAAATTCCCTCTATTCTGCTGAGAGTCAGCTTCTGTAGTATCAGTACGATACCGATACCGTGGCTTTGTTGCTGTTGAATATTCACGAAGATTCCAAACATCGGGTATTGGTGAAACGGATATGATGGATAGCGGAGATGGTTTACGTTTGATGGTAGTTGCACGATTGAAAGGAAATGTTAGAGAATGGAGATAGTATGTTTGGCTTAGCAGTTAGACGAAGCAGGAGTGTTTGGGATGTTTTAGGAAGCGACACTAGGGATGACTGGAGGTTTAGGATTAAGGTTTACTAGGAAATGAAACTGATTGGTGTCGCACTATGGAGGTTAGGAAACGGGAAACAGTGTCAGTACTGCAACGGATCAAGGATGCTGAGGGAGACTATGTAAGAGATGGAAACGAGCAAGATGGTGTTGGGAAAAGGAAGTGTTAGGTGCGAAGATGGAAGGGAAGCACGGAGAGAGAAAAGACGAGTAGTGAAAGAGTTTTCTGTAGTGTCGAGCTTGTGTATATATAGGACACCTCCGGCAGCATAGAAACAATAAGGACCCAATACACTCTCTACCGATCATAGCCTATTTTTGAGAGTTGCGACATCACCAAGATATATCAAGCCAAAGATTTATACAACTATCTGAAAGAGAAAATATGACCTCCAAAGGGATGAATTGGTTCAGCCCCATCTTCATACTTGAAGCAGTTAATGATCCATTAACTTCTTCTCTTTCTTTCAGGAATATTCTTCACTATGTCGGCTACCTGACATCATAATATATCACTCATAGTTGTCTGTAGTACCTGCCTCGCATAAAAAAAATAAAACATTTGTGAAAGGAATTGGTAGACTTAAAACAATAGCAAACCACCCACTCCACCATAGGGGAAGAGCCTTGGTTGAGAGCGTCCACCTTCTCTCACCCTTCTCCTTCTACCTGCTCCATTCTCCTCCCACCTCCACACTACCCCTACTCGCACCTTCGTTATCTTCCTTGATTGCCCGGTGATGTCCTGCTGATGGGCATCGTAGGAAGAATTTACAAAAGGGAGATACCCAAAAAGGTTAGTATCCCTTATGTCCCACCGGCTAGCGACGCAGAGGCCGAAACCGCTGCGACTGAAGTTATTGGGTTCATCCACCGTAGAAAGAGAAGGAGAATTGCTTCGTTTGCCATGTGATATAAGAACAGCCGTCAGGTTTTTCTTTCTGGTCAACAGCGGTGCTCCGGTCACTCATCCCTCCCCCGAGGTGAGTCCCCCATTTACCAATCATGCCAACAGTTCTAATCAATCTAGGTGCGCTGCTCTTTTGAGATTAAACAACCAGAAGGGGCCTGGGTAACCATCGATGGACGCTCCCTAATAACCCGCCAATCTCCTCACCACGTCCACCACACCCTTACACATATCCTGGGGACCGATTTCTGCGGAAAGTATTGGGTCTTAAAGCTTGAGCATTATGCAAGAAACCAGCTAGTACGATTTATTAAGGATAATCGCCGCGGCAGATCAAATCTCTTGTGTCGCCTTGGCAGTATGGGATAGATGCAAGGACTTCCCAGGAGGGGTCACACGGGGTAGTGTACTTGCTTTGCTTTTTGATTCTTTTCTTTTTTTAAATTGTACAGCGACTCTGTTTGCTGCTAGGGAGAACCTGATGAGAAACTCCCGATACGGGAGAAAAGTCACAGAACATGTATTATAGCGGTAAACATTCCCCCTGGTTATCACGGTTTTATGAAGTCCGCTGGCTAAGACAATATCTCAGATCCACATTTCGGGCATTTGTACACCAAAGCCCGTGCATATTTTTTACATGCAGGCCCCCGACTTAGATAGCAGCCCACAGTTCGTTTGCCCATCACTGGTCTGTTAAGATTTAGTTCAGATAATTCTGTCCTCCATGTCCATTCAGCCCTGTGCTAGCTATACCTGGAAGGGGTGTTCTCTTAGGTGCCCGTGAAGAGGGAACGTGATCCTGTCTTTCTTCGATTCATTGTACACTACCGCGCTGGGCCGGGAAGGATCAGACGCAGAAGTGAATCAGTTTCTATGTTGATTTTGCACAATCCCGACTATCTGGTGTTCGACAAAATAAACCGTCCAAACAAGGCTCAGAAAGAGACAAATCTGTAGTAGTGGAATTTATTCCTTAATCGAAAAACATTGCTGGTAAATAACGCATGTCTCCACGCATAGGTATCACCGGCAAGCACCCACAGAGCCCGACGCCGAGTGTCTAAATGTGGCCTTTCCACCTTCCTCGGAAACACTCAACCAATCGACCCTCTCAATGTCATCTAGCGAAGTGATCGGTTTGTTACCAAAATACACAACAACCGGGATCGGGCAATCGTCACTGCCAGACACCTCCATTGGCTATACAGCGATGTGTCGATTGTGGATTCCTTCGAAGATTATGAATCAGAATGTTGGGAAATCATTATTTCTGCAGGAAATCCCAGTGATCCCTGTTTTTATCCATTTCCAAGCTCGACATTTTCCTTCAATCCCTTCCAAAGTCGTCTATCACCGTGTGGGAAAATATCTTCCCCCAATACTTATACACCCACAATAATATAAATTCAAATATAAATTCACCGATGTCCTATGTTGACCAGAAAAAGAACTACTTGTATCCTCCTCCTCCTGGCACATTGCGCTTCATACTTGTGCGCATAAGAAGCAGACTCATGCTTGAATTCCGAGAAAAGAGATGGGTGCCGATAAGTTGTGAAAAGGATTCACATATAACTGGGGGGAGGGGGGGGGTCAAATGGGAATATCCAGAAGATACTGGATACTGTCCAATGGTGAACGATATATTGCTTCTATGATACCTTTTTACGCCGGACCACGAAACAAATATAGGCAAGGCTGAAATCATGAAGAATCACTCAGGTTTCCCCCGCTGTTGCTCTCTCTCCTGCATTTTTCTAGGACACAGCGGGGATTCGCAATACTCCTACCCCTGTCATAAAAGCACTTTTCACTCCAGTGGGCCCCGCACTGCTGGAGACAAAAATCACTGTGTGATAGTTGGAAAGTTTTGCTGAGGCGTGAGCCCAGCGCAGAATGATTGCTTGGTTATGAATTACATTATGAAAAAGATGAAAGAAAGAAAAAACATTTATTGAAGGAATTGATAGATTTCCAATGCCTAATCCGTCATGAAGCACTCCGATGTACTCGAAGAAGCGGGCTCGAAGGATTTCTTCTGACCCATCTGTTCTCAAGTCCAAGGCAGAAAGGAGATCAACAAGCTGGGAACTTATACCGCCCAGTTCAAATTAAATTTCTCTTCCTACAAGGTGAAGAACTCACCAGTAAGTCCCCTTGAATCTCCAAGGGTTTCCGGAAAGTCGGGAACCAAGCGCCCATCCGCGAGGTAGAATGGTTCTATGGCTGAGGAATAGCTAGTTGTACTACCGTTGACGACTCTAGAGATACTATCCGTCTCCCTAGGTCCAGTTTTACTATTATTCATTTAAGGGACAAACAAAATATGCTGGGGACTTACTGTTGTGAAATCTCCTTTCGGACGTCTCGTCGCAAGGCAGTCTGTTTTCCTTCAAGGTTACGCAATCGTTGGGTATTGTCGCCCAGTTGTCTCTTATGGGCAGCCACCCGCAGCTGGGGTTGATCCAGCCGAGCTTCGGCTTTTTGGTTGAACGCAAGGGCATTTGCGATAAGAGCGGTTCGAGCCGCAATGTCCTGGAAACTTTGCGAAATACTTCCCCAATCAGCCAGCTGCTGATTTCGAGCCTGGGGACCTTCCTGAATATCAGCCATTGAAGAGAGCTGGATGGAGAGCGTTGGAATGAGAGCTTAGATTGGGAGGTTGAGGGGTTGAGTTGCGTGAGTGAAAAACAGAAGAGCTTTTGCCTCTCAAACGGTCGATTGAGCCTAAGGAAAGCACGATAGAAATAGAGAACGAAAGTGAAATCGCAATAGGCTCAGAGCACAGCGGAATGTGGAAGAACGGGTGTGAACTATCATAGCTTGCTATCGTACTCTCTCAGATAAAATAACAAAGCCTAAACCCTAGCAATCTCTAGAACAACCCCAGCATCCCGTCATCCTTCCTGATCCTTAAAAGTTATGCCTTGCGGGTATGTCAACTGCCGTATGGCTGAGGATAAGGGACATGAAGGAAACACCAGGAAAACAAATATGATAATAATATTACTCGGGAGCCAATTAAAGATGCGGAAAAAGTGACAAACAAAATGTATGGTTGCGACATAGATATGAAAGTCACTCCTTCCGGATGTTTAATTTGTGCCCAAGTATTATGCATACCGGATGCCAAACGCAATAGCAGTGGGTATCTGTCAACAAAGCCAATGACAAGTACCCTATGCCGAGCGGCATAGGGTGTGTTGAGTGCCTAACCACCGTGCATCACAAAGCAAGATACCATATAAACCTACATCCCCTAACCTCAAATCCGCCTACCAGCATCTCAGCATATCTGTGTGCGACCGCAAACCGTATGCGGCCTATTCGTATAACCACACAACTACACAGCTATCTAACCGCATGCACTATATACAATCCAACAATGGCTTCCTGTCTTCGAGAGTGGCTTTGGTCTGGTGCAAGGCCTTCCAGCAACGATACCGCGCTCATGAACTTCCAAGAAAGGTACGATGTCTCTCAAGAGGTTATGAGTTCTTGTTGTTGCGACTAAGTTAATCAGTCCCTACCCGTGTTGGCATGCGAGCGCAGTATAATACTTACGTCAACTGTTACTGTAATTTCGGTTAATCGACAAAATGGCGATTGAAGGGCTTTCTGCAGCGTTCTGGGCGGTATTTAGAAGTGGTATTTTTTTTTCCGCAGTAAAATCTAGAATATTCTCTACTCTACCTCCTATTTCTTAACTTATGAAATAGACAAGCTAACGGGCTGAACGGTAGCTGAGGGACAGCGAAAAACAGAAAAAAGCCACAATCTGTAATTAGGAAACAGGGAAATTTTTCAATCAGAATTCAGGGTTGCTATACAGTAGCGATGTAATAAATATAGCGAAAAAAAAAGCCCTAAAGATCCGATAATAACTACAAGAATCGTATATCGTGCCACAACACCACGACCATCTCGGATGAAGTTAGCAATCCCAACCCAAACAACCATTAATACCTATAGTGATTCATGCTAGGATGGGCATGTCGGACTCCCGGGTTCGATCGTAGGCGATGATGGTTTGAAAGAAAGAATTTAAAGTGAAATCCGGGAATGAAAGAGAAGAAAGACAAACAAAAAAACAGGGTTGTCGATGACTTGTTGAAGGCGCCAGGAGGGACTTAATGGTGGCTTAGAAGAAAGGGAAGAGGCTGGCCGAATATATTGGCTTAAAAGGTAGCTTATATTTGGTTTTTAAGAGAGCCCAACGCGCGCAGTCAGGATGGAGAGCTCAACAAGGAAGCCAATGAAGAAAGTAAGCGGCAGAGCAACAGAAATGTGGGGGATCTCAGCGATATGAAACCTCCCAAGCACGCAAGCCATCCAATGGGTCGGGCCTTGGGTGGGTTAACCCAGGTCAATCGTTGGGTTGGGTCGGGTTCCTTGGGTCGGGTTCGGGGTTGAGCTTCGTTGGGTTAGGCCGGGTTGAAGTGTGCCAAACCCGGGTTACCCAACGAACCCACCCAATATTTGTTAGCTTTGTTTTGTTGCGATTACCATAGAAACCGTAGTCTAAGCACATGGAATTCTAAAAGAGTATTTACCATTCTCTCAATCCGGAGACAATTCAGGCAACTCAGTGTCTCCGTAGTTGGCAGTCTGCTTCCTAGTTACACTCTTATTGCTCAGACCATTTTTTCCTCTCTCACTTTGTTTCACCCATTACTTCCGGTAGGCTCCCTCTACCTTATCGTTTCGGTACTATTGCAGAAATTTAATACTCATAACACCTAATATAATTACATTTTTCTTAACTGCATTAGCTTCTCATTTATTAAATGACCCAACGGGTTCGTTGGGCAAACCCGGGTCATGCTTCCTTGGGCCGGGTTGGGTGGGTTGGGCATTCGTTGGTCTTGGGTGGGGTCGGGTCCGCTCATTTTCGACCCGGGTCAACCCATTGGATGGCTTGCAAGCACGTGGAGTTGATGACGCAAGGGGATCTAACGATATTACCAGCCAGTCCCGTAATGACGATGGACCTGTCGCCTCCGAACAGAAGATCTTCGGTATTGGAAGCACCCCAGAAGTGTGAAAATGATATCCGTGCGTCCCCCCCGGCAACCACGACCACCACGAACACCACGAACACCGCGCTGCTGTCCCTGCTGCTGTGCCCCGGGCTTCCGGAGGGTTGGTGGCGCCCGGTTTGCGATCCCCGAACTGTCATGTCTTGTATCCTATTAACTCTGGTGCACATGAAAGTGGGGAGAAGGGAATCAACACTCACGACTCCCATCCCGCCCCTCTCTTCCATCCCTCCCCGGGCTGCCACGGCCGGAAGACGGTCTGGTCTATAGCTTTCCTTGAGTTTCCGCTCCATTGCGACAAAATGCTTAGCTTGCTTCAGATGTTTTTTGAGAGCCTTGCGGTTATCGAACAGCTTCCTAAACCCCATACACTCTGTCGCACGGTTTGTCTCGTCTCTTGAAGGCATTGGAAAGAGTATGTTGGAAACACAAGTTCATCGGGGTTGACAAGAACGGCAATTGAGAGGCTAGGAGAAAGGACTCACATTATATCTGCCTCTTCTTTCTTTCCTTCCTACAAATAATTGCTAGAGTAGCATACCTAGATAAGGACAGAGGAAGGGCATAAGCAAGAAAGTGCAGAGGAACCCTGAGCAGAATAGTCCAGTTGGCAAGCCAGCTTGTCAGTTGGGCCGGCGTCGATGCTGGGGTGGGAGGAAGGAATGAAGGAGAAAAATGTGATGAAACAGACGCCGCCATCCAATCGTGCCGTTGAGAGTTTGGGATATCCCTTCTCCCCCCCCCCGCCCTTTCCTTTTTCTCTCGGATTAAGAATTTCATTCCATCATACTACCTACTTTGCGGGCTACTACGCCCTCTGTGATCGCGCGATGTGTGATGGGAATCGACGCGTCCGTTGCCAGCAGCAATTGAGAGTGGTGTTCGACGTAACAACTGCTTCGGCCATACTTGTGTAGTGTGCTTCTCATCTGATACAGCGGTTGGTGCTGGGGGAAGATGTTAGGCTGGCGGAATAGGGATGGGTGGTTGGCGGGTTGGCGGGAACCTCAGGGGGGAGGGGCGGCCGGCTGGCAGGTTGCGGAAAAAAGGGAAAAAGGTAGATAAAAGCCTTGCGTTATCTGGTTACGCTGGGGGTGCAGGGGGTACGAGGACAAGTGATGGAGTGTTTCGGATTCCTTCGTTGGGGGAGGGGGGTAGTGGTTTGCTGAAGATGGATGAGGGGAGGAGGCAAGCGGGAGTAAGTATGCCAGGAGATGAAGTGAATAAAGTAGTTGGCCAACAAAGGCCTCGCTGAAGACGGAAGCAGGGAGAAGGCAAGCGGGAGTAAGTATTCCGGGAGAATATGGGAAGGAATACGGGAACAAACTCGTTATGCGAGAACAGGAGAAGATAAAGGGAACAAGCTTATTAGGCCCACAGGAGAAGATAAAAATAAAAGGGAAACGAGGTGGGTATTTTCAGATGAAGGGAAAGGGGAGAGCAGAGGAAGAGAATGGGGAGAGCAGAGAAGGGAGACAAGGTGGGAAGACGAACACAACGCGGAGGGCAGATGAAGCGAGCAGGGAGGCCAGATGTAGTTGATATGTGGTTATTATAATTGTCAAATGGTCTAAATGCTAGGAAGGTACCATAGACAACTATGAGTGATGTATTATGATTCTATGTAGCGGACATAATGAAGGATATTCTTGAAAGAAAGAGAAGTTAAATAGATCGTTAAGTGCGTCAAGTATGAAGATAGAACTGAACCAATTCATCCCTTTGGACAGTGTTCCGAACCATCCAGTCCGTCCGTCCTGGAGGTAGGACAGGACGAGCCGCCGGTGGTGGTCCGTCTTTTTTCGAGTCCATGGACGGACTAAGGGAGATGGAGTTGGGACAGGACGCCTTACCTGGCCCGCTAGGGCCCTGTGGCGTTTTGCTGTTTGGATCTCTTCTGCTCGTGTGCTTAGAAACTTCAAGTTCATGATTTCATCTCGCTCATGGTTTATAATCTGGCAACTCATGTTGCATATGTGTAAACTAATAAGCATGAAAGCATACTGATGGTATAATAACACCAGTAGTAGAATGTTGGACTGAGGAGCGCAAGTAATAGGGAGCGCAAGAGAGTCAATTGAGTTTCCCGGCAACTCCCCTGGAAAATCCCACGTATTGGGCTGCAAGCCAACTTCGGTTGCATCTGTTGTCTGGCTTTGTTGCGACATCACGCTAGAGTTAAGGCAAAGAGCTTAGAGAAGTATTCGAAGAAAAATAATGACTGAAGTAGAATGATGTATTCAGTCTTATCTCACTACTCGCAGCACTTGATAATCTATTTAACCTTCTGCGGGAATATTATTTATTATCTCGGTTACAGGACATCACCATTTATCGCTCATGCTTGTCTGCCGTCCTCGGCCGTCATTGCTCAGCCTCGGCAATCATTACCCACCCCCGGCCGTCATTTCCCATCCCCGGCCGTCCCCTGCGGTTCCCATCATTTTTGTCGACACGTGCCCGGCTGTCTTTCCAATTACCTGCCGTCTGTGTCCCTCCCCGCAGTCCTTGCCTACACCCTACCGTCTTCTGATACCCCCTGTAGTCCCCCGCACAATCCCGGCCATCCACCTATCTCCCCTGCCGTCTGCCTAAACAGCTGCCGTCACATGTGTCTCGCTATACTTACAGTAGAAAGGCCTAGCGTGTAGGGCCCGGCGGTCCCAACCTAGCCCGGCAGTCCCCTTGGTGCTTCGCCCTGGACCTGACCACAGTTAACGGTTCCGTCCTGTCGTGTCCCGTCCCGTCCTCTTGGCGTTATCCCCGCCGTCCCAGTGGGGCCCCAGACGGTTCGGAACACTGCCTTTGGAAGTCTTGTTTTCTCTTTTGGATACTTCTATAAATCTTTGTCTTTAAATATATTAGTGATGTTGTAACAAAGCCAGGGTATCATACGGATCCTACCAAAGCTGACTCCCAGCAGAATAGATGGAATTATTTTTGTGATTTGTGGAGATGAAATTGTGAACTAGAAGCATCTGGGCTGATCGGCGGAGAAGATGAAACAGAAAAACTCGTCAGGGTCCTGCTTCCAAGACTGACGGACTGGAAGGTTCGCAATGGACACTCGGTCTCAATATTTAAGCACCAGTGGTAACTTAAGAGTACTAGATGAGCCATTGATCCATCTTGAGAAGAAATTGTAGCTCAATTCTGCCCCGAGGCCACCTAAACAGTGGGATGTCACTGTTGAAGATCTGCTTGTTTGTGCTGCTCACCATCATCGGAAACCGACATCAATCACCACTAGCTACTAGCACCTGGTTTCGGCCGAGAAGCCTACATAACTCGAGACTCTTCTGTCGCACTATGAACAACCTCGAAACGACTATCAACTGCAACGTCGCACCACAACTAGGTTGAGACAACCTGCAACTTCGACACTGCACTATGAATTAGTCTCTAACATCTATGAACTCCTATGTCGCATCATTACCGAATGCCAAAAAACTAGTAGCTTCCATGCCACACCACCGGACACCACCACACCGATTAGAATAGGCAAGCAGGTTCTTGTTCATTTGTACGCGGGTAGGTGGCCGAGAGGTCAGTGGGAGAACTGGGAAGGAATTCTGTAGATAAAAGGAGGAGTATCCTCCGCTGCTGCCTTCTATTAACCATCGCTCTTTGTCTGTCATTTGTCGCTTCCTTATTATCTGTCTTCGCTGTTATCAAACACTCTACTCTCTCTTGTTCTTTTGATATCTTCTATATACAATTGATTGCACTGCCTCCGCATCCGAACCCTGAATCGGCTGTGCCTGAACCTTGTTGTTAAAAGTCAGGTCGACCCTAGAAATGGTCATGAAAGGGTGGGGAGATTAATCCCGCACCGTGGCTAACTTGCGCCTGCTCATGTCGCGCGGCCTTAGGAAAGGTGAGCCCAGCATCCCTCCCTCCCTCCCCTTTATCTCTCACTCAGTCACTTATTAGCAAGTAGCCTTCCCTCCTTTTCAATTCTAACCTCATCTCATCATCACTCGTCGTTACTCTCATCATCTCTTCACTTCATATCACTCTCATCATCACTCCAATGGTTACTCTCATCATATTATCACCCTTGACTGTAAGGTTTAAAGTTACCCTTTCTAGAGCAATCCTGCGATTCTGAAAAAGTTCATCAGAGGCCTTTGTTCTCCAACTACTTAATTTACTTCATCTCCCGGAATACTTACTCCCGCTTGCCACCTCCCCGCTCCCCTCCGCAGCAAATCGCCACCCCCCTCCCCCAACCCAGGAAACCCGAAACACTCCATCTCTCGTCTTCCCACCCCATCCCCCCAGGTGACCCCCTCACCCCAGCACCAACGACCATATCACAATGGAAGAAGACTAGGCAAGTATGTTTCAGGAGGAGGAGCAGAAATCACGTCGAACACCCCCCCCGCGGGCTGCTGGCAACGGACACCTCGGGGTAGTGGAGGTGTTGTTGGTGAGGGGAGATATCAAAGAAACCAACCACCAGCCCCCATCAATTCAATTCGGGTTTTTTTACAGGATCTTTGTGGTTATTTCTTGTTTGATTTTCGGCTACCTGTCCTCATAGGGCAAAAGGGGGGTTGGATTTTTAGTTGGGCCTCTTGGGTTAGAGTTGAATTTCAACATTCGGAGCGATTTGAGATTTCGTCTTTGATGGAACAGGGAGATTTTACTTTTAGGGGTTTTCATCAGGGGGCCTCAGACCGCCGATTCAGCACGGTTCAAAGAGGTGGTTTGTAGTTCACCAACCATGAACTGGAAAAATGAACTGCGGTACTAGTGCCGGCTCTGGAGGTAGTACTCAGGATCAGCTTCCCCTCCCCTATTTTTGTCAAAAGTGCAAATTGCACTTTTTTCAACACCCAATTCCACAAAGCCGAGTGAATACATTATAGATAAGTAGATTAGACGGAAAAGGAAACCAAAAGAACCCCAGAAGAACGCCAAAAGAAATCTCGCCCCTCGCGGTGCTTGCTACTGATCCGTAGTTCCACTGTCGGAGGTGGTGGGAAAGTGGCCGCTGCCCTTGCCGTGGGAGATCGTTGCAGCCGACATGTCCCAGTAAGGCGATGAGGGCGCATCGGGGTCCGCCGGGGCGGGTGGCGGGTAAAAAAGAACGCCAGCAGTAGGAAGTATAGGAACACGAGGTGTAGGAAGTATGGTGATAGCAAGGCGGAAGGGGACTGAGGTGTGGTATGTGAGGGAGGGGTCCACGGACCCATCTGACGGGAGATATGACCCCGCACTGCCCCAGCAACCGGATATACCTTTTTCCACCATTCTCGGAGACATCACGGTTTTCCCTAAGTACCATCCCAAGCGCTTTGCCTAATTGGCAATGGGTTTCTACAATCCTCCATCATATACACTATCTCAAGATTTCCACATAATGTCACCAATCAGGTTACCCGAGTGCCCCATGAATCCTTCTCCTGGCCCTTCTGGATGGCGACGCCGGAAAGGAAGGATTGAAGATGATCCTTCATAAATGCCTGGGACTAGACCCTCCACCACGGGGGCGGGGCCCCAACCCTATCACCGCTTTTTTGGCCTCAGGGCCCCCCTCCTCTTAAACGACCAAGAAGCTGAAAGATTTCCACCATGCCTGGTATAGAGGGCTATCTCCAAACTGGGAAGTCCTACAAGGGCTTCTTTATGCACAGCTACCAGAAAGCAGTAGATAGGCTAGAAGTGTGATCAAACATATCTGAGATGGAAGGTCGGATTATCATCAAGATAATCACTTATAGCTACAAGGACTATAAATCGGCTGTCGCCACTCTGATGCAGAGTATTGATCTCTGGGCAGAACAAGTAGCCTTGCTGCAGGCCGCTGCCCCTCACCCCTGTCACACCTAGCCCAATACCGTTCCCACTTACAAATGCTAAGGCCCTGAGCACTACGGCTGGTCCTAGCCCACAACCACTCACAAACCCCAAACAACCGACTATAAGGCCTCTTGGACCATGGTGCCCAGACAGGGGAGTAGGAAACGGAATACCCATCAGGCTTGCACAATACCAGAGTAGTCCACAATTACCGCTACCACCAAGCCCCACAACCCAAAAACAGTAACCCAGCCCGAGAATGCCATCTCTTTGTTAAACGGGAGGGCAGACCGCTCAACAAGGTCGATCTAGAGCTCAGGAATGATATTAACACTGCGCTAGCCAGTACCTATATCGAAACTGTCCCCGAAAAGGAGAACACTATCACGATTACCAACATGGAATCAATTAGGGCCACCTCACTTAACAGTAGGGTTAGCACATTCCTCCACCATATCCCAAGTACTATAAGTGTCCACTTGGACACTCCAGTAACACAACTCCTGGTACACGGCCTGCCAACATTGTGCTGGTTGGATACGATTGTGCCTAAGTGTACTACCTTCAACACTGTGCTTGCCATCATGGGCCAATCTAGGTGGCTGACTACAGATGAATTAGGGCTGGTAAAACCACCTCTACGATAGTTATCCCTATTACTGGCCTCAAGGCCCCTGACCTTTTCTCCAGGCAGCTGGCTGCCTTTTCCTCTACAAATAGGACAGAACATTGATTGTGTTTTAACTCTCACACTCGGTGCTCGAACTCTCATGGCTTCGCCCACCACAACAATTGATGCGCCAACCTGGCCTCCTTCTGTTAGTTTGCCCTACACACCCAACTAGGATGCACCCTTGCCTTATTGCCACATGTCATATTCTGGGATGCCCCTGCAGCCATTGATTTTCCTGTACTTAGTTACAAATCAACCGTAGACTTAACAAAAATAAAAAAAAAGGGTGGTACTCAGGATGGTTTCATGGTTTGGCGGTTGGTGGTACACTTTTGACTTGCACAAAAGAAGGAATAATCATGATGAAAATTTTATTAGTGTAAAAATGTTATTAGTATAAAACTAATTTCTTCTGATAAGCGTCATAGTTACATCTGCGCCTTAGTGTGTTGAGCTATCAAGCGCTACTCTACTTGTTTCTTTAAAACTAGCTAATAAATATTTAGTTCTTGATCATCAAATAATTCCTTATTAGTTTAACTAAAAATACCATATTTGATTGACACCTTTAGCATCTTGTGTAATGACCTACAACGTCGTGCTGAAACTGATGGCTGCGCCATTGTGAGACGCCCGCAGTTTATTAGCTCCTCTCAACGTGAGATTTTAGAGATTCCGATCCTAAAGCGGTAGCATGGGGATGACATCCGTGAACGAACAAAGTGTAAGGTTTCAACATATGGGGCCAGAAGGCGTGTATGGGAAATGTGTAACTTCCCATTCAGGCCACTTAAAAAACAGCTAGTATTGTGGTATTCACCTCCAGTTTTTATTTCTTCCCTGCCTTCTGTGAGCAGTAGCACCCACTAGGGGCCATGCTAAGAATTTCTGTTTGAAGAATTAGATATAGAGTTGCCATGGGTGGTATGTGGGATATTGTAGACTAACTTTACACATAATGGATCCTTCAATCACACATCGTGGCATCTGATATATGGATAGCCCCCGGTGGCCTACCGAACAGTGCCCAATTTGAACATATTTAATTAAATCCTGAAACAAATCCCACAAAAACGGAAAATATTAATTATTTTTCATGCCGACCGGCGAGCTCCTTAATTTCACAAATTTTCTATATGGTTTGTAAACGTGACTGTCCTTCAAGGCCCCTAGTGGGGACAGCTGTCCTAGAAAGTTATATAAGAGGTCTTTCTTCCCCTCCCCCGCACCACCGACCCCACAGCCATCGAAATCATTGCGCAGACGTACACCTCTGAGAACACAACAGCCACATTTATTGATTGCTGTCTCACATCCGTCTTTTATCTTTTCCACCTCGGCCACAATCAAACTCATTGTTTTCCATTTCCGCCACGACCTCGGTTAACAACTTCTCCTTCTAGCGTGTCCTTTTTCTTCCTTTTTACGGCCCGTTGCGCCCTTTAACTAGGGCAACTGCTATCGGAAGAGGAGGAATACTCGAATACCACTATGGATGACAATTGTAAACGGACCCCTCTCTCATTTGCTGCCGGCAAAGGGGACGAGGCTGCTGTGAAACTCCTACTAGAACAGAAAGATGTCGACCCCAATATGGCAGACGCGCGAGGTCAAACACCACTCTCATGGGCTGCATCTTCTGGGCGTGATGGAGTGGTTAAGCAACTCTTGGGACGGAAGGACGTCGACCCGAATCTCGCCGACAACTCCGGCCAAACACCGGTTTTCTGGGCTATCATCCGCGTTCACTATAGGGCACTGAAACTACTCCTTGAATGTGGAGAGGTCAACCCCAATATTACCGATAATCATGGCCAAACACCGCTCTTCTGCGCTGCAGAGCGTGGTCGTTATCAAGCAGCACAGCTACTGTTGGAACGGGAAGACATTGCTCCTAATATCGCGAACATTGTTGGCGATACACCTCTCATGATTGGTGTCAAGTATAAGTCTCACGAACTGGTGAAGTTAATATTGAGAAGGGAAGATGTCAACCCCAATATTACCGATAAATTTCACTATACCCCTCTCCACTGCGCTGCCCTGCTTGGGGATGATGAAGCAGTAAAGCTACTGTTAGAACGGGCAGACATCACACCGGGTATCCCTAGCAATTGTGGCCAAACGCCTCTCTCGAGTGCTGCCAGGTATGGGCATGATGGAGTAGTCGAGCTATTGTTAGGATGGCAAAATTTCAACCCAAATATTGCCGATAAAGACGGCCGAACGCCCCTCTCATGGGCTGCCGCGAGTGGCCATGATGGGGTAGTGCAACTGCTGCTTGCGCGGCAAGATGTTAACCCCAGTATCCCCGACAATGATGGACGAACACCACTTTGGTGGGCTACTTTCTCCGGGTCTGCGGGAACAGTGAATCTACTGCAAGCCGCCATGTCTGCGAACCCAATCGAGGTTTGACCCCCATACAACAAAATCTCTACAACTGATCTTAAAAACCAAATATAGGGTACTTTTTGAGCCTATATATTCGGACAGCCTGTTCCCTTTCCTCTAAACCGCCATTAACCCCCTCCTGAGGCCTTCAACCAGTCATCGCGAACCCTTTTTTTTGTTTGTCTTCCTTCTCTTTCCTCTCCTGATTTCACTTTAAATAGTTTCTTCCTAATCATCATCGCCTACGATCAAAGCTGGGAGTCCGGAATGGGCATCCTAGTATGAACCTTCACAGGTATTAACGTTGTTTGGATTGGGATTGCTAACTTCATCCGAGAGGGTCGTGGTGGTGTGGGGGGATACATGATTCTTGTTGTTATCGGATCTTTGGGGCTTTGTTTTTTTTGCTATATTTATTACATCGCTACTGTATAGCAACCCTGAATTCTGATTTACATTGCTCCTTGTTTCCTAATTACAAATTGTGGCTTTCGCTGTCCCTTAGCTACCCTTCAGCCGCTTGGCTTGTCTATTTCATAAGTTGAGAAATAGGAAGTCAGGTAGTGGGATCTTCCGCCAAACGGTTATACCGATTGCCGGTAGTGCTCCCTTCAAAAGAGACTCCCGATAAGCTGTCATGATGTGTACCCCATATACCTAAACGAGATTGGAGGCCAACTGAACCCTTCCACGGAACTGTGGTGTAGGTGGGAGGCCCTATGGGTAGGCTCGCCTGCCGGAGTAGGGACAACTGGGCAGCTTATCGACCAGGAGCTCTTGCATGGTTGCCAAGACATTGAGGCTCCTTTCGAAAACGTTGAAGGGTGAACTTACAGGGATAATGGCATTTCAGGATAAGATGTTGAGATAAGGGTTGGCATCAGGAAAGGAGGCGCATCGGATACCTGTAACCGATTCTTATGAGCTGGTTATAGTTAGATAATTTATCCTACAGTACAGTACTGTTACTTTTTAGCCACCGGCAACTTCAGCAGGGGATTGCACTACGGCTACTCGGGTGTGGTATGGTGAGTGTTGGAATTTTGTCCCCGCATGCTCGATATCGTTTGAACCTTATTCTTTCTCGTTAGCTTTTTCATGAAACGCCCTACTGTACCTTTCCTACTCTTTTCGAAACTGTTATCTCCTTGCTTCTCAAACCTGTTTCTTGTTTCAGTCAGAGCAAAATTTCTTCCTCCGTGTAGGAAGTGAAAGATTTTCACCCACACGGTCATAGTATCAGGGTAGACGAATCCTATGTTAAAAGGCCCTGGTCATGTAGTTCGAAATGTAATGCGAATTTGAACGTCTATCTTGTGCCCAAGCGAACTGCCTAATTCTGATCGATTTCTCTACCGACTATTATACACATTTACTCCACTCACTCGGCTTGTATTTTTTATAGTTGGGGTGGACGTCATCTCGTCGGAGTACCATTTTTACCACTCCCTGGTGCCTACTGTAGGCAGCCTACTAGAGTTGTGTCCGGCCCTAGTTATCTGGTTTGTTGAGGTCGACATCGTCTCGTCCGAGTAGTATTTTCACCACGGCCTCATGCCGAATGTTAGAAAATGGGTGATATGAGTTCTTAACTTTAAGTTTACCAATCACGGCTGACAGTCTTAAGATCTCTTGTTCCTTTTCCTGGCACAGCTTGTACCATTTTCTTCCAATTTGTTCAAGAGTCATTCTCTAGCAACCGCTGAGAATAGGCTCTACCTGTAATGGCATACTTAACTATTGGTGATAGTTAGCCCTAGCAGGGGTTTGCTCAGATCAGGACTTCCGGTCACAAATTTATAAGCTTATGAAGGGTTGATTTAGGCTGCAGTCTATTACAGCGGAGTGGGTCACCCCATGCCACAACCTAGGTTACCCGACGGCCACCATCAACTGAGATAGAGCTGTTGTGCATATGACCATAATCTTGGCAAGAGACTTCATCTTCTTTGCCGGGAGTGCGTTCTAGGAGGGGCTTGACTTGGGCATCCAGGGACTCCGCGCCGGGGGTCCGTAGGGGTGTGGCTATGGTGGTTGGTGCTTTGTATGTTTTATTCCTAATGCAAATTTCTTTTTTTTGGCGAAGTTCAATATCGTTTATTTATATATAAAGGAGACACCGCCCATCCGGGTATGCGGCCGCAGTACAACCCCGAGGTACGCCAGCCCAACCTGCCTACCCCGCAGCCCTTTTGGTATAGAGCTGACCGCGCGGCACGTAGTTTTATCGCATCGCAGGACCCCGAGTGCCCGGCCAGAGCACAGCGATCTACTTAAATAATTAACCAGCCTTCCTGCTGTCTTGCCACCCCAAACAAAGGAAACCACCTCCCTAATCCATCAAGCACTACCGTGTGACCAGACTTCAGCATAGGTCAGATCCGCACCCGCAAGCGGGTCTCGCGATGGTTGCGCTGCACAAAAACCCATGCACCTTTGTCCTCACGGTATACCAAACTACACATGTACCCTACTAACTATTTAAAGACCTTCCAATTGGAACAGCAAACCACCCTAATTTATTGACTATTATATCGCGAATTATCCTAGAGCGAAAAGAATCTCGTGACATGCATTATGTGATAAAAGAGGGGAAAAAATGGGGACTTCTCAAAGTATGTGGGATCGTGCAGAAAAAGCAGCATATTGGTAAAACCGAATATTTTGAAAATCCAAGGAAAAAACAAAAGAAATGTGTAAAATTAAAAACAAAATGGATATAGCATTTGCAGACTATGGGAGATTCAATGGGAGAAAGGGATTCGAGAAGAGAAGGAAAAATAAATTTGGTGGAATGTAACAGCATGTTCCATGAATAACGATACAAAATCATAGATACTCACTGAAAATTGCGACAAGAAAGAAGACAGATAGGAACGAAAACCTTCACAAGAAATAGCGAGTCAACAATCTACTGAAATTGAAATGTATCACAGATCCTTCGCGTTCACATTAGCTCAAATGACTTAACTGCCCATCAATCCTCCAATCTTGGGGTTAGCTATAGAGCTCACTTCACAAGGGGAGAAACCCACTCACTCGATCTAAAAAATCTAGCTTTTATTCTCTCTAACAGCGAAATATTGTTGTTGGGGAAAGGGGTTCGCATAAGGCGCACATACCCAGGGCCAACATACTGAAGGATAGCAGGATCGTACCCAATGGGTATGTCACTATCCCAACTCACGTCCAAAAAGGTAGGAGCCGGAGGGACAAGAGGATACATGCTAGAGAGGTGAGGCGGGGGAAAGGACCCAAAGTAACAGTCGTAGTGGCTCTGCCCAGACTCCGCCTGCTGAGGAGGATACCCGTTAGGCAAGAATGGTTGTGCGTTGGAAGCCTCATCGAAACCAGGGTTGGTAAGGTTCTCCATCTTTAAGGATCCGGCTTCAGTATGGGGAGAAACAGGCTCTGAGATGATTGAAGGGTGTCCAGTAGGCATCAAATGTTGTCTAACAGTTCCGGAACTCTCGTGTTCCTCACTGGCACCGGGTAATCCCTGATTTTGAAAACTGAAGCCTTGACCTGGGATATGATATTGTAGGACAAAGGGCGTGTATGGGGCGAACGTATACCCGGCAGGGGGGTTGAGTGTATAGGAGTGCGGCGCCAGCGGGAAATTTCCAGGATATCGAGAAGCCATCACAATTGAACCGTACTATTGCTTCTGGTCAGTTCTGCCGGCCTACCGTGACTGGGTGAGCTTACATGATTGTGATAATTCATGACATGAAACTGCGGCGCAATAGGGATCATAGGATTGTGAGTGGAAAAGCGACGTTCTGAATCCATCTTATCCATAGGAATGTTGTTAAAATATTGTTGAACCGGCGCGACAGGAAGGGACTGAAACTGATATTGTTGGACCGGTAGATATTGGAGAGTTGTGTTGGGAACCCCACTCTCTGAAACATTCTGAGCGGTAAGACTGGTTTCCCGTTGACCTCGATGCCGAGCAGGTATCCCGATAGATTGTGGTCTCTTGTATATCTCTCTTCTGGACACGGAGTCTTTTACCCATGAATTCTGATTCATTCTGATCTCTGTTAGCCAGAGGGAAGACTGTTCCCAGGGCCAGTATAAGGGAACTTACCTTAGCCAGTAGGGCGAGATTTGCCATTTCTTCTGTCTCAAATCGTATGAATGCGAACGCACTGAAACCAAGACCTAAGCCCATTAGTTACGAACCTTCAAAGCTTTTCAGACTACCCCGCTTTCTGTTCCCTTTGACCATATTACAATCAAGATCCACCCATGTGCCGAAAAACGTGCCCTGAGCTCGCTCTCCGTTATCTGGGGGTTAAGCTTTCTGACAAATATTGAGACCGTATCAACCTCAACGAGCTGGTCACAACGTAGCGCCATGCTTATTTCCTGAGTAGAAAAATTACTCGTCCAATCCGAGATCCAATGGCTATTGAGACGCAAAGACTAGAATTGAAAACGTTGAAAACGAGTGTTAGGCCCCAATAATGAACATGGAAAAATACAAGTCGCTCATACCTAAAAACTATCAACCGCATGTTGTTGGAACTGGAATCAGATATAACACTTATTGTCGGATGTTAGACCAAATAACGGTGTGGTTGAGGAGCCGTTAGAAAATTCGATAGACTCTAACGGGCCAAATCCATGCAGTATTTCGACAATCTCATCGCGGTGGAACAGACTGTTATCGCTTTTGCTCAGTACGTGGGTTCTGTTGACCTTTGCGGGTTCGCAGCGTATTGGTCTACCAGATGAGTCAATAGTTCTAGGCCTCCCTTCCCTAATGGCTCTTCTAGAGCCTTCATCGGTCTAAGTTTGCGTCAGTTTGAGCCAGCTAGATACCGAAAGGTATTATAATACCTCAAATTGGCAGAAACTATAAGGGTTTCCCCTACCGTCCCGACGGACTTTAATGTGAAGTCTACCGTACTTCGAAAAATAGGCTTGGAGACTTTTCATCAGTTCCTCATCTGTCTGACCAGCAGCGAGACTATTATATCGTTAGAAAAGGAAGAATGATAAATCCAGTTAAAGTACCACTTACTTTGCCACAAAGACACATGCTGAGGGTAATCCGCGAGCAGCCAGATCCTCGGGCCCTATTTCCATTCCCACTTCCAAAGCTTCAAAGTCCATATTCGCCTCGGTCATTTGAAGGTTGTCCTCGGCTAATATAGTAACAGGGCTGTCTTCATGGGGAAGAACTCTGTGTTGGCATCAGACTCTGAATTCTTAATCTCAACCTCGCGTGATTGATTGAAAAAAAGTCCCGGAATTTTTCTATTACTCTCTCTGTCTAGGCAAGAGGCATAGGGTCTAGAAAGGACGGCAAGACACCGTCTCCATCTCCAAGGCTGGACATTATCTTCCTACGGCGTCTCAAGTTGATGGTTCCTGTCTCATCAATTATTAGTCAGTCCTCCGAATATTAAGACAATCACCCTTTAGCCCACCACCTCCACCCTGGGACCCCAAATCCAGAACAAATCCCCAACAGGCGGTTGCATAAAGGGAAGCACTGACAGTACAAATTGTCCAGGCTCCCTTAAGGGTATTTTTAGGGGCAATATTCCTCATTTCCTAGGGTCATAAAAAGTCGTGGGCTCAAAGCCTAACCGCAGAAGATGGAAGAAACACTGTGACTTCCCCAGGAGTACTATAGAAAGGGGAGGGTGTGGGGGAAAAGAAAAATATATAGGGTATAGGCGAGCAAATCATGTCCTAAGGACCACAAATGACGAAGAACAAATGAAAATACCAGACACCGAGCCTCAAAATTGTCGAGGGAAGAACTAAACCCCTCGTGTCCGAAACAAAAACAAAAATGAGAACTATTTGAAACTCACCCCTTGGTGGTCCCGCATTTTGGGGAGTGGATGGCTGGTCAACCTGATCTTCCCTACTAGACTCATGCGTATTTTCTCCTATATTAGCAGATAGAGGGCGAGGCGAATGCTTGATCTGCCTCCTCTGAGGGGTAACCGGGAGTGAAGAATTCCATGACATTTTCCCTTGTAGTGATGAAAGTTGGCTAGAAGTATAAGTGAGAAAAAGGTATATCAGAAGAAGGAAGAGTACAGAAGGGAAAGTGAACGAAAGATGAAAAAGGGAAATTAGAGGCTAGAGGGGCGGAAAGGCAGGGGAGGGAGGCAACCAATTTGGGGCGGATCTTGTGATGCAAGCGGGAGAATGAAATGGTAGAAGATTATTTCGAGTCGAAGGAGACTCACAGGTAAATTCAGTAGTTGGCGAACAAAAGCCTCTGATGAGCCTTTTCAGAATCCAAGGATTGCTCTAGAAAGAGTGACTTTAAACCTTACTGTCAAGGGTGATGAGATGATGAGAGTAACGATGAGAGTGATGAGGAGAGTGATATGAGCGAGGTGACAAGAGATGATGAGAGCAACGACGAGTGATGATGAGATGAAGTTAGAAGGGAAAAAGAGGGCACCACATCCTTGTGCTTATCCAGGGGACGGATTGCTGCAGGGAGCATTACTTGAGAAACCAACTAATACTATTTTTTAAGGATAATCGCCGCGCCCGATCTGATCTCTTGCGTCATTTCGGGGGTCTGAGATCAATTCAAGGACTTTGGGGGAGGTAGCCTGCCGTATTCGTGTAATGCGTCAGAGGATTGTATAGCTGGAAATTAGATATTGCAACTTTGGCGCCGCTCGTAGTTAGTGTTAGGAGTAGGCCAGAGCTCAATCCAACCAGCCGAATACTTATGGGAGGTGCTAGAGGAATCAAATGGAAAGAAGAAACACCCACGGTCAAAGAGCACACCCTCACCATTTTCCGGCCTCCAGACCTGCCGCTAGAATGAGTCAATGGTTCTTACTCCAAGACCGGCTCCTTTCTTACAGTTAATGCTCCCCATCTTCTCACTGGGCCTCGGGAGTTCAATAAAGGACCTGAAGACCGTCTCTGCTTATTCCGTATGTATACGTCCGCTAGGACAAAGAGGTTGTTTTCCGATTTTTACTAACACCCCTGATCTCAAGCGCTCAAGTTGCGGTATTCTGGTTTCATCGGTCTTGGTGCGTCAACGCCAGGAGGAAACGCAACCCCAATACACTGTCTTGATTAGGATGATGGGTTTATTCAATAAAACAAGGGAGCTAATGACCTGCGGGTAGTCTCACAACGGCGCAGCCATCAGTTTGAGCACGGCTTTGGAGGTTATTACACACGAGGCTAAAGGCGTCAATCAAATATGGCACCTTTCATGAAACGAATAAGGAATTGTGGCGACGATGAGGGAAATGGTGAATTTCGATGTCAAGACAGCAATGGATTGAGTTGTGGAAATGCAAAAGCTCATGCTTCGGGTATATGGTGCATCGAGGTTAATGCCCACACGTGCTCGCACTTGTAATAGGATGACACACCTAATTATTAGTTTCTTTGGATTCTCCCTTGCAAATAAATTTACCAATGGTTTTATATCGGGGTCAACAATCTGTCCGGTCACGTAGTCTATGATACCAACTAGGGCGAGGTGGGGGGAAATAAGTAAATATCATATACAGTATCATGCCAGAGATGCCAGAAGCTTCCTCTGATAGTCCACTCTCCTATCCATAACCAGGGAGCAGCAAGAGCTGACTGCTAAGAAGGAGCTGGTTCAACCGAAAAAGAATGCATTCGCATGCACATCCCGCCGTACCATGTTAGAGTAATCTGTATTGGGGACGGGTTCTGTCTACACGGTCGCGGCGGATATGTGCTTATTCGGTTCGTACCAGCGGCGATCCACCACTTTAGCCATTGTAGGGTCGTCTCTATTGGGATTCGGAGTGGAGGTCTGGGATGTGGGTGATGGGGATGAAGGGAAAGGAAGTATGCTTCAAGTGCAACGTCCGGGAGGCCCCAGTATGTCACTACATAGCGCATGTGGTTTCGGCCACCTGCTAGATTTGTATCCCATAACAGCGGTTTGATGCCGAGCGGAAGTTGCAAGCGTTTCGAAATCTAGGCTAGGATCGCGGTGTGTAAATGCTTGATATATAGATCCGGCATATGGCCTTACCCAGCAGACCCCTCAAAATTGAGATAACGTGGGGGGAATGGGTACCGGGATTAATTTAAAAGAAAATATTCTACCTCGGCAATTCTAAGACCCAGTTTCCGACACATTCAGGTCTCCTCAACCTCGCTTTCCCCATCACAATCAATCACTCGTCATTACATGATCTAGTAGCAGAAACCAATTTATCCCTCGACTTGTTCATCCTCCTGTCCTGCCCTGCGCATGCTGACGCAATAAAATGCATCAGGCAAGAATTGTAGGATAGTGCCTAAATCTATGCTGGCGAGCATTAGGGATTGTACTCCATCTCTGACGAGACCATCTACCCATGGAACGGCATAGATTCAATCGTGTAATCAGAATCGGCCGGAAGTAGTACAATTCCATCGAGAGGCAGAGAGTTGCGGAGTGGACGGAAGAAACAAACTACCACTCGCGCCTCTTGGCCATTCCTCCACAGCTCCTAAAGCTCTACCGGGCGAGCCTAGGCTAGATGGTGTCATGCGCACGCTATAAAGAACTCATCGCGCGCGGTGGTGGAAAACTGCCTGGGAGATCTATCCATCTAGCGCCCGAGCTCCCACCTCTATTCCGACACTCCAATGACCACCGACCCCCTCGCAGAAGCACTACGCCTGGCTCGACGCGCTAACAAATTGTCTCATGAACACCACATACCCAACGTGGCGCCCCCCCTCAATCTCCTTCTGGCGAGCAGACACATAATAGTTCAGGATATCCTCACTCCGCCTTAGGCCACCGCAATATCCGCCAAAGAAAATCTCCTTTTCATGAAGTTTGCCGAGTAGCTTTGTGAACTAAGGTGGATGTCTTTGATCGTGTATTGTCGATATTTATGAACAAAGGCTCGAAAACCCAAAGAGACCTAGTAACAGATGAAGCTGGCAGACTGAAGCGAAAACAGCGCTCCACGGAATACGAGTGGAATTGTGGCTTCCATCTCTGAAAATGATAATTCGGCTCAACGTGCGAAATAAAGTACTGTAGCGGTATTGCTCACTGGCGGGGAAAAGATAATTCTTGATGCTGGGTACAGTGCTCGTGCAGTGCAGCATTTTTGTGCCGCTCATGAGCCGCTCGGGTTGCGCATACCGTAACTTAAGGTTGCCGGCGATTAAGTTGGTTTCACAGATCGCGATGGCCCCCACTTTTCTTGACCCTCTACAAATTATGTCCAACCGACTCCACTGCACAAAACTGTTCGAGAATCCATTTCCTACAACCTTCAAAACAGCGAAAAATAACAAATGTCTCAACAACACATCAGCAACAACGTCAACGATTTCAATAATATTAACAATGTATGGAATAACTATACCGTGGCCAACGAGAAGTTCAAAATTTTGACCTGGCTATCTCCACTTGACCCTCAGCGACGGCACCAGGACATTCGAACCCGTAGGGTCGACGAGGTGGGAGACGGGCTCTTACAAACTCAGGAATATCGGAATTGGTTTGGGAGCGTCTGCAGCGGCGACTCCGATGGTTCAGGCTTGTTTTTCTACGGAGGTCCGGGGGCTAAAAAGACCTATATTAGGTGAGAGAGAAGCTGCTCGGGGTAAGAGACTGGGCCGGGAAGGATCAGACGCGGAAGTGAATCAGTTTCTATGTAGATTTTGCACAATCCTGACTATGTGGGGTTCGACAAAATAAATCGTCCAAACCAAGCTCAGAAAGCGACATATATGTAGTAGTGGAATTTATTCCCTTGAACGCAAAAATTGCTGGTAAATAACGCATGTCTCCAGGAGCAGATTGCACCGGCAAGCAGCCACGGCTACCAGTCAGTGCGGGGAAGGGCTCCCACATACCCTGACGCCGAATGTCTACATGTGGCCTTTCCACCTTCCTCGGAAACAGTTAACCAATCGACCCTCTCAATGTCATCTAGCGAAGTTATCGGTTTGTCACCAAAATACTCAACAACCGGGATCGGGTAATCGTCACTGCCAGACAGCTCCATTGGCAATACAGCGATGTGTCGATTGTGGATTCCGTTGGATTGGCTCCGGAGGTCTTGACGAAGAATGCGCTTTTGAGAGAGGCTTAGGAACACGACACTTTGAGGAGGGAAATTTTGGCCTCGCAAGAAAAGATTAAGAATGAGGAGATCAGTATTCCTTTTGTTTTT
>Ga0307509_10001098_pt1 | contig 46348 bp, 38 predicted proteins | sample 10_EM_MG_FD_202245 | JGI IMG/M metagenome (GOLD analysis project Ga0307509, IMG submission 202245) | Populus trichocarpa ectomycorrhiza microbial communities from riparian zone in the Pacific Northwest, United States - 10_EM | ecosystem: Host-associated > Plants > Roots > Unclassified | place... | reverse complement strand
GGGCGGTGCCACGCCGCCGGTGTTTTTGCAGGCGGTCGACAGCGGGCTGGATCTGGTGGCCATCGCCGGCGGCGGCGTCTATGAGAACGGCTCGCGCGCGCTGGGCCTGGTGGCGCGCAGCGGCGTCAGCATCAACACGGCGCAGGATCTGATCGGCAAGAAGGTGGGTGTGCCGGGCTTCGGCGCGGCCATCCATCTGCTGGTCAAGCGCTGGCTGATGGACCAGGGCGTCGACCCCAAGAAGGTCAGCTTCATCGAGGTCGGCATTCCTCAGATGCCCGATGTGCTCAAGGGCGGCAGCGTCGACGCGGTGGCCACGGCCGAGCCCTTCGTGACGCGCATGGTGCAGGCCCAGATCGGCAGCGCCGTGCCCGGTTTCGCCAACGACCTGCCGAATGGCTTCGCTACCGTGCTCTACATCTCGAGTCGCCAATGGGCCACCACGCATGGCGCGGCCGTGCAGGCGTTTCGCGCCGCCATCGGCGAGGCCATCGTCTGGGCCAACGCCAACAAGACGCAGGCCTACGTGGACATCGGCAAGTACTTCAAGGTGCCGCCGCCGGTGCTGCAGGCCACGCCGTGGCCCAACTGGGTGGCCGCGCTGAACGACCAGCAGCTGCGTCCCTGGGTGGACATGATGAACAACCAGAGCCTGCTGAAGAAGCAACCCGTGCTCGGCTCGACCATCCTCAAATGAAAAGCAGCGCCGCCACCACCCGGGTTCAGCTGGTGCCAGCGATGCACGATGGCAGCGCGCCCGCTGCCAAGCCGACGCTGCCGCTGATCGTGTTCGACAAGGTGGCGCTGGACTTCGGTGCACGTCGCGTCATCAACGCGCTGAGCTTCGAGATGCAGCGCGGCGAGTTCGTCTGCGTCGTCGGCCCGTCGGGCTGCGGCAAGACCACCTTGCTGCGTCTGCTGACCGGCCTGGTGAAGCCCAGCGGCGGCGAGGTGCGGCGCGACGGCCACCCGGTGGCCGGGCCGGCGCGCGATGTGGCGATCGTGTTCCAGGACTACGCCAAAGCCTTGCTGCCCTGGCGCACGGTGGCCGGCAATGTGAGCCTGGCGCTGGAAGCCGCGCGCACGCCGAAGAGCGAACGGGCGGCGCGCATCGCGGCCCTCTTGCAGAAGGTCGGGTTGGCTGCGCATGCCGACAAGTTCCCGACCCAGCTCTCCGGCGGCATGCAGCAGCGCCTGCAGATCGCGCGCTGCCTGGCCCAGGAGCCGGCGCTGCTGCTGATGGACGAGCCCTTCGGCGCACTCGACGCGATGACGCGCCAAAGCCTGCAGGACGAGATGCTGCAGCTGGTGCGCGAAGCCGGCACCACGGTGCTCTTCATCACCCACGACCTGGAGGAAGCGATCTATCTCGGCGACACCGTGCTGGCCCTGCGCGCCAACCCCGGCGAGGCGTCCAGCCTGGCACGCAGCTTCGAGGTCGGCTTGACGCGGCCGCGCAATCAGTTGGCGACGCGCGAGGACCCCGAGTTCCTGCGCCTGCGCCGTCTCGCGTTCGACTACTTGCAGGAGCACCACTGATGACCGGCCCGACACCGCTGCGGCGCTGGCGCGGCGGCGTGCTGCCGCTGCTGTTGTTGATCGCCGCCGAGTGGTGTCTGCACGGCGTGCAGAGCGATGCGCTCGCACCGCCGACCCGCGTGCTCGCCTCGCTGTGGGAGGGCTTGCGCGACGGCACGCTGCTCGGCGCATCGGCGCAGACCCTGTTGGCCGCGATCGGCGGCCTCGCGATCGGCGGGGGGCTGGGCCTGCTGATGGGCTTGTGGCTGGGGCTGGCGCGCCATGCGGCCGCGGCGGCGGCGCTGTCCATCGAGTTGCTGCGGCCCTTGCCGTCGATGGCACTGGCGCCGATCGCGATGCTGGTGTTCGGCTTCGGCTACCGGCTCGAGCTGTTCGTCGTCGCATTCACCTGCTTCTTCCCGATGCTGCTGCTGACGCAGGCGGCCGTGCGCTCGGTCGAGCCGCGGCTCCTGGAGGTGGCGCAAGTGCTGTCGCTGAACGTCGGCCAGCGTGCCGCGAAGATCGTGCTCCCGGCGGCCTTGCCGCGCGTCTTCGTCGCGTTCCGCCTCAGTGTCGGCATTGCGCTGGTGGTCGCGGTGACGACCGAGATCGCGACCAATCCGCAAGGCCTCGGCTACGCCTTGATCGCCGCTCAGCAAGCCCTGGCGCCGGAACGCATGCTGGCCTTGCTGGTGTGGGTCGGCCTGCTCGGCTGGGGCTTGAGTGCCGGGTTGCTGGCATTGGAGCGGCGCTGGTTCCGGCAAGGAGCGTCGGTATGAGCAACGACCGTTGGAACTGGCGCGGCGCCGCGTCCAGCGTCACGGTCACCGCTGCGCTGCTGGCCGGCTGGGCCGTGGTGACGACCCTCGGGTGGGTCTCGCCGGTCTTCCTGCCCAGCCCGCAGGCGACTGCACAAGCATTGGCCGAGGGCCTGCGCGAAGGCGACTTGCTGGCCTTGGCCTGGGGCACCGTCGAACGCATGGTCTATGGCTGGGTGCTGGCCTCGCTGATCGGCATGGCGCTGGGTGCGCTGATCGGCAGCTCGCCGGTGCTGCGAGCCTGGCTGCAACCGATGCTCGAGCTCGTGCGGCCGCTGCCGGCCTCGGCGCTGACCCCGGTCTTCATCGCGCTGATCGGGCTCTCGCCGGCGATGGTGCTGCTGGTCATCGCCTTCGGTGCGATGTGGCCGGTGCTGTTGTCCACCGTGCACGGCTTCGCGGCGGTGGAGCCCCGATTGAGCGAGGTGGCCGAGGTGCTGCAGCTCTCGCGCCGCGAATTCATCGTCAAGATCGGTCTGCCCAATGCCTTGCCTGATGCGCTGGCGGGCATGCGGCTGTCGCTGACGATCGCGCTGATCCTGGCGATCGTCGGCGAGATGCTGGCCTCGCAACCAGGGCTGGGCACGGCCATCGTGATGGCCGCACGCAGCTTCCGCGCGGCGGAGCTGTTCGCCGGTGTCGCGCTGCTGGGCCTGATCGGCTTCGTCAGCAATGCACTGCTCGGTGCGGTTGAACGACGCCTGCTGCGCTGGCAGCGCTGATGTGCGCAAAGAAAAGGAGAACAAGATGAAACGCCGCTTTGTCGATCTGTCGATCTATCTCGAAAACGAGGTGCTGTCCGACCCGCCCTCGCTGGCACCGAAGATCGAATACCAGAAGCACGCGGACACGCTGGCCGAGTTCATTGCGATGATCCCCGGCACGCGGGCCGAGGACTACCCGGACGGCGAGGCCGCCGCGGCCGAATGGGTGCGGCTGACCACGCACAGCGGCACGCATCTGGACGCGCCCTATCACTTCCACTCGACCATGGACCGCAAGCTCAAGGGCGAGCCGCAGCGTTCCATCACGATCGACGAGGTGCCGCTGGAGTGGTGCTTTCAGCCGGGCGTGAAGCTGGACTTCCGCCACTTCGCCGATGGCTATGTGGCCACCGCGCACGACGTCGAGCAGGAGCTCGCCCGCATCGGCCACGTGCTCAAGCCATTGGAGATCGTTGTCGTCAACACGCGCGCCGGCGCGCGCTACGGCCACCCGGACTTCGTCAGCGCCGGCTGCGGCATGGGCTACGAGGCCACGATGTATTTGCTGGAGCGCGGGGTGCGCCTGACCGGCACCGATGCCTGGAGCTGGGACGCGCCCTTCGCCTACACCGCCAAGAAGATCGCCGAGACCGGCGATGTCAGCCTGATCTGGGAAGGCCACAAGGCCGGCCGCGACATCGGCTATTGCCACCTCGAGAAGCTGCACAACCTCGAAGCGCTGCCGGCCGACGGCTTCTACATCAGCTGCTTCCCACACAAGATCCGCGCGGCCTCGGCCGGCTGGACGCGCGCGGTGGCGATCTTCGACGACGCCTTGCAAGGCGCCGCCCGGCTGAGCGCCTGAACTGACGCGCGCCCGGCGCTCCCGCGCGTTTCTAGCTGCTTGCCGCGGCCTCGAGAATCAGCTCGGTGATCTCTTTCGGGTGAGAGATCAGCGAGACATGGCTGGACTCGAGTTCGATGGTCTTGGCCTTCATCCGCTCGGCAAGAAAGCGCTGCAGTTCGGGCGCGGTTGTCTTGTCGTTCTTTGAGATGGCGTACCAGGAGGGCTTGCTCTTCCAAGCCGCGGCCGTGGTCCTGCCGGCGAAGAGGGTGGTGGAAATGCGCCCCTGAAGAGCATAGAGAACGCGCGCCTTGGCGGGGTCGACATCCCCCGCGAAAAAGTTCAGGAAGGCGTCTTCGCTCAGCTGCGCAAAACCCTCGGACGCGATGAGGCCGGCACTCGCCGGGGGCTTCGGGAACTTGGCGGCCAACGCGCCATAGTCTTCGCCTGCGTCTGGCGCACGCGCGGCCACATAGACGAGGGCCGAGACCTTGGGGTCGACACCGGCCTGGCTGATGACCGTCCCCGCCCACGAGTGGCCGACGAGTACCGTGGGCCCGTCTTGAAGCGCAAGGATTCGGCGGGTGGCTTCGACGTCGTCCGCCAGGGACGTCAAGGGGTTCTGTACCGCCGTCGCTCGCAAGCCAGCGGCCTGAAGGCGTCCGATCACCTCGGCCCACGACGAGCCATCGGCGTACGCGCCGTGCACGAGCACGACGTTTCGAACGCGCGGGCCGACTTGGGCTGTGGCCGAAGCGGTGACTAGCGATGCTGCGGCGCCCGCGGCAAGCGAGACAGAAAATGCACGTCTGTTGATCATGGGTGTTGTTCCAGTTCTGATGTGCCGAATGCAAATGGCATGGGTTTGAGGGCGGGCCCGATCGCGTGGGCTGCGATCGTCGGTCGCAACTCGTCCAAGAAGCCTGACATCGGTCGTCTCAATGGGGCTCATCGAAAAAGACCATTTCCCTTCGTTGTTTCGCGTGGCTAGAGTCGCGCCCGCAAGGAACATCAAGAAGCCTTGGCGCCAGCCGCTGCCGACAAACCGTCGCATCTGTCGGTGGGCACGCAAACTGCACTGTTGGGGTCAGCGGCATCGCCGAATGCCCGTGATCGTGGATTGCGTCACGTCAAAAACCAAGAAGAGAGGGAATATGGATCGCATTCGCTGTGCCCAGAGAAGTCGGGCGGAGTGTCCGGCCGCGCGCCGCATCACCGGCCGACCAGGACGCTGTGCCGACTTGTGAGAATCGCCGCACTTTGGGCGCTTGCCGCGGAAGGCGTTGACGCGATGAGCGCGTTCGAAGCCAGGGCCATCCCGGTCGACCAGTTCTCCGAGGCCCACGCTCTGCTCCTGGCCTGCCGGGACAAGGCCTTCGACGCGATCCTGGTTCAGGACCAGCACGCGTTGTCTCGTCCCTGGCTGGAAGCCCTGCAACCCCAGGTCGCATCGCGCATACCGATCATCGTGGTCGGTGTGGGCGACGCCCATTCCATTGCGCAAGCCTTGATGCTGGGGGCGGACGACTACGCCACTCATGCCGAAGGGGCGGTAGGCCTGGTTCAGCGTGTGCTGGCGCGTGTTCGTTCGAGGGCCGCAGCCCAACAGCCGCCGCCGCTTCGGGCCGGCGTCTATTCGCTCCACGTGATGCAGCGCATCCTGGCGTCACCGGGGCATCAGGTGCGGCTGACGGTTCGCGAGTGCAACCTGGCGCAGGTTCTTTTCGAGCACCATGGCCAGCTCGCGACCTTCGACATGCTGTTGGCCGTCAGCTACGGCGACGCGAGTGCCGAGAACAAGCGATCGATCGAGCAGCATGTCTGCAAGCTGCGCAAGAAGTGCGCGCTCATCTCCAGCCAGCAGCCGACGCCGCTGGGCATCGAGTCCGTCTATGCATCGGGATATCGGCTCAGAGGCTGAGGTGACCAACATCGTCCCGCCGATTTTCAAATTGCTGCAATTTGCTCCATAGCGCTTTGAATTTCAAGGCAAAACCCGAAAGATCGGCGAATCGTCCGGCCGAGTTGGGTCGATCGCGACGCAAGACTGTCAACGCTGCAACCAACGGAAAGCTTGCTTGCCCGCAAGCGGATTTTGTTGATCATCGCTTCCAGTTCGCCATGGGTGCATGCGCCCGTCGCTGACTTGATTCGCTGGTGGTGGGCTGCGCAATGCCGTCCGCCGAACAAGAAGTCAAAGCACAAAGAGGGAAGCCCATGAATGAGCAAACGTTCGCCGTCGAGCGAGATCGCCTGCGGTCGCATACCACCCTGGCCTTGGGGGTGATGTTCAGTGCCGTCATGTCTCTTTCTGCGTGCGGCGGTGGAAGCGGTTCCGGTTCGACCGCAAGCAGTTCGACCTCCACCAGTGATTCGACTTCCAGCCCTGCGCCTGCCCCCGCGCCTGCCCCCGCTGCTGATGAGCCTGCACTCGAGCCCGTGCCCGCGCCGGCGCCCGCGCCGCTCCCGACGTCTTCGGCAGACTCCGTGTCCTCACTGCCGACCGCGCTGCAATTGCCTGCCGGCATTGACCTGAGCAACCCGGGCGTTGCGGTCAAGCCGGTCACCGCGACCTCCTCGGCGACCGAAGGCGACGCAACCACAGCGCCCAAGGCCATCGACGGCGACATGACCACAAGGTGGTCCAGCGCCTTCGAAGACACGGCGTGGATCCAGTTCGACTTCGGCGCCAAGACGAAGCTCGGCTACATGACGTTGTCTTGGCAAAACGCCTACGGCAAGGAGTACGCGATCCAAGTCTCCGACGATGGGCAGACCTGGTACCAGCTTCGCTACGTGGTGGGCGGCAAAGGCGGCACCGAGGAGTTCTTCAACCTCAACGCGAATGTCCGCTTTGTGCGCCTGCAAGGCGTGGCGCGTGCCACGCAGTATGGCTACTCGCTGTTTGAAGTCTCGTTCAAGTCGCCCGGCAGCGACAACTCCTTGCCCGCGCTGGCGACCTCGCTCGTTCCCTTCCCGGCGAACGGCGACGGCCTCGCAGCCACACCGGCCTCGCAAGCGCCGCTGGAGACGGTGCAGTTCACGCTGGCCGATGGCACCCTGGTCACCCGTTTCGGCTTGGTCGGCCGCTCCCGCCATGCGCGCGAGCGCGGCGAGGACTGGAACGAGATCGGCTTCGGCGTCAACGACACCGTGGACGCGGCGGGCAACCCCCAGGACAAAGGCCCGGGCGCTTACCTGAACTTCGTGGCGAACTACTTCAAGAACCGCACCTGGGGCGTCGAGATCATCGACAACAGCAAGGTCGCGGGCGTGACCCAGCCGAAGCTCATCATGAATCAGTACTTCCAGCAGGCGCAAAGAGGTGGGGGCAGTGTGTTCTTCCGCCGCTTCGACGACCCGCACGTGACCGGCTACGGCTGGATGTCCCCAGGCGACCTGCTCGACGACTCGACCTACACCGCGGGCTTCACAGGCGTGACCGCCTGCGCTGTCGTGCCCAAGCCACCGCAAAACGCGCTGCGCACGCCCGGTGCCGGCTACAACGGCGTCTTCGGCGCCAACGACGGCTGCAGCTTGGTCCTGGACAATGTCCCCGGGCACTCGGACATTGCCGCCAACGCCGATGGCGTGATGGTTCCCAACGGCGTCGACGTGCCCTCGCACCCGATCAAAGTCGGTGATGCGATCGAGTTCAGCGGCTCGTTCTTCTCGAGCCGCGCATCGATGGATGCCGTGGGCGACAGCGGCGCCTTCCGCTACTACACCAACGAACTGACCTATGTCGTCGGCACCGGCCTGCGCCCCTGGTACGGCGTGCAGCCGCGGCTGCTGAACGCGCCGCTGCCGGCAGAGGCCTTGCAGGGCGGCCTCGGTTCGGTGTCGTACGACTACGCCGACAACGCGACCTTCATGTTCCAGCAGCCGAACAACCAGATCGGCATGCAGAACATGCAGCGCTTCGTCGAAGGGCGGCGCTGGATCCACACCAACATGTACACCGGCGACCACAACGAAGCCGGCAACGACCGCAACACCGCGGCGGTGGGCTTGCAAGGGGCGCACTTCAACCAGTCGTCGTGCTTCGGCTGCCACATCAACAACGGCCGCGGCCTGGCGCCGACGACGGTCAACCAGCGGCTGGAGACGATGGCGGTGCGCACGGCCACGACCGACGCCAATGGCAAGCAGGTGCCACACCCGACCTACGGCCTGACCGTTCAGATGAACGCGCGATCGCTCACCACCGGCGCGGCGCAGGACTGGGGCACCAGCGTTCGCGTCGCGGGCTTCGACGTCAAGACCGTGACGCTGGCCGACGGCACGGCGGTCGAGCTGCGCAAGCCCAAGGTTGCCTTCGACGGCGCCATGCCCAGCGTGTATTCGCTGCGCAGCGCCCAGCCGCTGATCGGCATGGGGCTGCTCGAGGCGGTCACCGATGCCGACATCCTCTCGCGTGTTCGCACCACGGCTGACGCGGACGGCGTGAAGGGCGTGGCCAACTACGCCTATGACCCGGAGACCAAGGCCGTGCGCCTGGGCCGCTACGGGTGGAAGGCGGCCAAGGTCAGCCTGCGCCATCAGGCCGCCGGGGCGGCATTGCTCGACATGTCGGTCACGTCGCCGGTCTATCCGAACCGCGACTGCCTGGCCGGGCCGGCCAATTGCACGGCCGCGGCCAAGGTCGAACCGGGGTTGAGCGAAGACGCCCTGCAGCTGATCACGCGCTACCTCGGCCTGCTGGCCGTGCCGGCGCAGCGCAGCCTCGCGAGCGGCTTCCCGAAGGGCGTGACGCCACTGTCTTACCTGGACGTCAACCCGACCCAGGTGGCCGCGGGCGCCAAGGTCTTCGAGACGATGAAGTGCACGTCTTGCCACGTCAGCGAGATGAAGACCGGCAACGTCTCCGAACTCGCGGAAGTGCGCAACCAGACGATCAAGCCCTACACCGACTTGCTGCTGCACGACATGGGCACCGACCTGGCCGATACCCTCATCGAGGGTCAGGCGACCGGCAACATGTGGCGCACGTCGGCGCTGTGGGGCATTGGCTATACCGAGAAGGTGGCAGGCAGCACCGTCAAGGTGGGTTATCTGCACGACAGCCGCGCACGCACGCTGACCGAGGCCATCCTCTGGCACGGCGGCGAGGGGGCGGCGAGCCGGCAGCGATTCGTGGCGCTGTCCAAGACGGACCGAGATGCCCTGCTGGCGTTCCTGAACTCCCTGTGACCCACTGGCGAATCGGCATGAAACCACGTGATGTAGAGCAGGCGGCCCCGGCAGCGGGCGCCATGGGCGTCGACAACGGCTGCCGGCCCGATCCGGATCGGCGGCGCTGGATCTTGGTTGTCGCCGCAAGCGCTGCCGTAGCGGCTTGCGGAGGCGGGGGCGGCTCCAGCAGCGACAGCAGCGCGCCGGCGCCGACAAGCGCGGGGGGTGGATCGCCGTCACCTTCGCCCGCACCCGCACCGAGTCCTGCGCCGTCGCCGAGCCCAGCGCCTGCACCGAGTCCTGCGCCGAGCCCCGCCCCTAGCCCAGCGCCCAGCCCGGCACCGTCAGCAGCGCCCGCGGTGACGAAGAGCGCGAAGCGCGGCATCGCCTATGACCTCACGAAAGCAGTCGACTTCGCTGCCTTGGCGCCCGGCGTGAGCTGGTGGTACGACTGGAGCGACCAGCCGCACGGTGGCACGGTGAGCGGCCTGCGCGATCTCTACGGCATGGACTTCATCCCGATGCTGTGGAACCAGACCTTCGACGACGCGCAGATCACGCAGATGCTGCTGGCCAACCCGAAGATCCTCTACCTGCTGGCACTCAATGAGCCGAACCTGAACGGCCAGGCGACTCGCACGCCGCAGCAGGCCGCCGACCTGTGGCCGCGGATCGAAAAGATCGCGGCAGACACCGGCGTCAAGATCGTCGGGCCGCAGATCACCTGGGGCAACCTGACCGGCTACGCCGACCCCGTGGTCTGGATGGACGCGTTCTACGCGGCCTACCGCGCCGCCAACTCGGGGCGCGATCCGCAGATCGACTATCTCGGCTTCCACTGGTACGACTACGGGCTCGCGGCCCAGCTCGATCGGCTGGTGAAGTACGGCAAGCCGTTCTGGGTCACCGAGATGGCGAACTGGCATGTGGGCGACGGCAGCGCCGCGATCGATACCGCCGACAAGCAGATCGCGCAGATGACCGAGATGGTGGCCTTGTGCGAGTCGCGTGCAGACGTGTTCCGCTATGCATGGTTCACAGGCCGCTGGAACAGCGACACTCACTTCACCAGCCTGCTGGGTGCCGATGGCCAACTCACGGCCCTGGGGCAACACTACCTCGGCCTGCCGACGTCGACAACGGCGACGGCACTCGCGTGCAGCGACACGATCGCAGGCAACCACGGCCATGTGCTGACCATTGCCGCGGCCGATCTCGATTCGACTGTCGACAAGGTCTACGACATCAAAGGGACCGCCGGCCACACCCACTCGGTGACGCTGACGGTGGCGAACCTGCGGCTGCTCAAGGCCGGCACCGCGGTGACGGTGACGTCATCGAGCGAACCCGGTCACAGCCACCAGATTCAAGCTGCTTGTTCGTAGACCGCCGACATCACTTGGCTTCGCAGTCGTACTTCTCGCACATCGACTTGGCGTTGACGGCGGTGATCTCGTCGGTGCCGAGCGTGACCTTCTTCGGCGGCTTCTCGCCCTTCTTCAGGATCTTGTCGGCCCACTCGATCGCCTCGGCCGCACCGTTGGGGTAGACGAACGACGCGCCGAGCCGGCCCTGCAGGATGCTCACGATGGCGCCGTTCTTGTCGGGCAGCCCGTCGATGCCCAGGAACAGCATCTTGCTCACGTCGAGGTTGGCGTTCTTCGCAGCGATGTAGCCGCCTTCGGTCGAGTCGTCGTTGTGGGCATAGACCACCTGGAAGTTCTTGTTGCCCTGGAAGGCAGCGGCGGCGGCCGGCACGGCCTTGGCCTTCTGCCATTCGCTGGTCACGCTGGTCGCGAGCTTGACGTTGGCGTTGGCCTTGATGCCTTCACGAAAGCCGGAGGCCCGCTCCTGCGCCGGGGTCGAGCCCGACAAGCCGGAGATCTCGAGCACGTTGCACGGGTTGTAGTTCTTCTCGGCGCACCACTTCGCCACATAGGCGCCGGCCTTGTTGCCGATGAACTTGTTGTCGGCCCCGATGAACATCGTGTACGACTCGCCGAGCACCGCGCGGTCCAGCACGATCACCGGGACGCCCGCGTCATAGGCCTTCTTCACGATGGAGGTCAGCGGCGCCGCCTCGTTGGGCGAGATGATGAGCGCATCGACCCGCTGCTGCAGCAGGGTTTCGACGTCGGCGACTTGCTTGGAGCTGTCGCGCTGCGCATTGACGATGACGAGCTTGAAGTCGGGGTGCTTCGCCGCGGCCCTCGTCATCTGGTTGTTGAAGGCGACGCGCCAAGGGTCGTCGAAGGCCAGTTGCGAGAAACCGATGGTGTACTTCTTGTCCTCGGCTCGCAGCTGCGGCGCATGCAGCAGCGTGGTGGCGGCCAGCACGGCCAGGGTCAGCGGGGCGATTCTTATGGTCATGGAGTTGTCTCCTCATGGGATGGGATGAGTGGGCTTCGCGGGGTGATGACGGGCACCGCGGCCCGTGCTGCGGCTCGGTGATCAGGCGCGCCGCTGCAGCCTTTGCAAGGCGACGGCGACGACGATCAAGGTGCCCTTGACCAGCAGTTGCACATCGGCCTGGACGTTGTTGAGGTTCAGGATGTTGTCGATCATTCCGAGCATCCAGGCGCCCGCGACCGCGCCGGCCACGGTGCCGATGCCGCCCTGCAGGCTGGTGCCGCCGATGACGACCGCAGCGATCGCGTTCAACTCGTAAGCGAAGCCGTCGTTGGGCGCGCCCTGGTTGAGCTGGATGGCGTGCACGAAGGAGGCGAGTGCGGTCAGCACACCGCACAACGCAAACACCATGACCTTCGTGAACTCGACCCGCACGCCGGACAGATGGGCCGCCACCGGGTTGCCGCCGACCGCGTAGACATGCCGGCCGTACGGCGTGTAGCGCAGCGCGAGCGAGGCGATGATGGCCACGGCAAACATCAGCAGCGCAGGCACCGGGATGACGCCGCCCAGGCGCATGTTGACGAAGAACGCCTCTTCCGGCGCCGAGCCGCCCTGGCTGATCGCCAGCAGCGGGATCGCCACGCCACCGAACACCAGCCGCGCCAGGCCGCGCGCAAAGCTCATCATCGCCAGCGTGACGACAAAGCTCGGGATGCGAAAGGCGCTGCTGACCGCGCCATTGACGAAGCCGAAGGCCGCACCGCTGGCCAGCACGACGACGAGCGTGCCCAGCGGCCCGAACTGCGCGGTGGTCAGCAGATAGGCCGTGAGCGTGGCGCCGAAGGCCAGCACGGCCCCCACGGAGAGATCGATCTCGCCGACCAGGATCACCAGCGTCATGCCGATCGCGATGATGCCGGTCTCGGCCACATAGCGCAGGATGTTCATCTGGTTGGTGACGTCCAGGAACAGGTTGGTCGCGTCCTTCACGGGTGCGAAGGCCACACCGAGCAAGAACACGATCAGCAGGCCCAGAAAACCCTGGAAGCGCACGGCGGTGTGCAACACGACCAGCCTGTTGATCCGGGGCAGAGCGAGGGTGGAACTCATGCGGTGGTCGCCTTTGCCTTTGAATTGTTGTCGGGTGCCGCGCCATGGCCGAAGCGGGTGGCCAGGTCGAGAATGCGTTCCTGGGATGCGTCCTGCCGGCTCAGTTCGCCGGCGATCGTGCCGGCGCACATCACCACGATGCGGTCGCACAAGGCCAGCAGTTCGGGCATGTCGCTCGAGGCCAGCAACACCGCGGCGCCATCGTCGGCGAGTCGGCGAACCAGCGCATAGATCTCGGCCTTGGCGCCGACGTCGATGCCTTGGGTCGGCTCATCGAGCAGGAACACCTTGGGCTGGGTGAGCCAATGGCGCGCAAACACCACCTTCTGCTGGTTGCCGCCGGAGAGCAGGCCGACCGGCGTCGCCGCGGTCGGCGTCTTGATGCGCAGGGCGCGTATCGCGGCATCGACGCCGTGCGCTTCTTCGCGCAGGTTGATCAGGCCGTTGCTGACGAAGCGCGCCAGACCGGCCAGCGTCACGTTCTCGCTCACCGGGCGACCCAGCGCCAGGCTCTGGCCCTTGCGGTCTTCGGCCACGAAGCCCAGCCCTGCGGCGATGGCGTCGCGCGGCGAATCGAAGCGCGTCGGCTTGCCGTTGATGCTGATGTCGCCCGCGCGCGTGGACGGTGGCGCCACGCCGAAGATCGCCTCCAGCAGTTCGGTGCGCCCGGCGCCCAGCAGCCCGGCCAGGCCGACGACCTCGCCGGCGCTGACATGCAGGTTGATGTCGGTCAGGCGCTGCTTGCCGGCACGCGCGACCACGCTGAGGCCGCGCACGCGGATCAATTCGGCGCCCAGGTGCGGTTTGACTTCGGGGAAGAACTCCGGCAACGGCCGGCCGACCATCTGCGTGATCAGCGAGTCGCGGGTGTAGTCGGCGGCGGGCCGGCAGTCGACGAGCCGCCCGTCGCGCAGCACCGTGATGCGGTCGGCGATCTCGAACACTTCGTCCATGCGGTGCGAGATGTAGACGATGGCCATGCCGCGGTCGCGCAGGCTGCGGGTGATGCGGAACATCTGCTTCACCTCGTCGCCACTCAGTGCGGTGGTCGGCTCGTCCATCAACAGCACCTTGGCGTCGATGCTGATGGCCTTGGCGATCTCAAGCAACTGGCGTTCGGCCACGCGCAGGCCGCGCAGCAAGCGGTTGGGCTGCAAGCTCAGGCCGACTTCGGCCAGCCAGCGGCTGGTCTCAATGCGCATGGCGACGCGGTCCAGCCAGCCCATGGCAGAACGGCGCTCGCGCCCGAGAAAGAAGTTCTCGTAGACGCTCAGCTCCGGCACCTGGTTGAGCTCCTGGTGAATGATCGAGATGCCCAGGCGCTGGGCGTCGCGCGGGTCGCTCGGCTGCACGCGCGCACCGTCGAGTTCGATCGCACCTTCGTCGCAAGCGTAGAGGCCAGTGAGGATCTTCAGCAGCGTCGACTTGCCGGCGCCGTTCTCGCCCATCAAGGCATGCACTTCGCCGCCGCGCAATGTCAGGTCCACCTTGTCGAGTGCCACGACACCCGGAAAACGCTTGCCGATGCCGCGGGCGTTGAGCCGGATCGGCAACGCCGCGGTGACGGGTCGGAGGCTGTCAGGTCTCGGATGCATGGGTCGGAAGATATGTTCGAATCGATCAATAACTATCAAAATCGGACAACTATGAACACAATCTAACCACGCCACAACCGGCGGTCATCCGGATTTACCCCAGCACTGGCCGTGCAAACGACTTCGCAAATTTGATACCCTGCGAACAGAATCGAACAGGCACGCGGGGGTTGTCATTCTTCAAGCACAGCGAATCGACCGCATCCTGGCGCTGCTGACGGCGCATGGGTTTCGCACCAACCAGGCGCTGGCCCAGGACTTGAGCGTCAGCGAAATGACGATCCGCCGGGATCTCAGCGAGCTGGCCGAGAAGGGGCAGGTCAAGCGGGTTCGCGGCGGCGTGCGCATGCTGCGGCGCGCCGATGCCTTGGCCGCGCCCACCGACCAAGAGGCCCACACCGAACGCGCCATTGCCGAAGCCGCGGCCGACCAGGTCAGCGATGGCGAGACGATCTATCTCGACAACGGAAGCGCGGCATTGGCGCTGGCCCGCGCCCTGCGCCAACGCGAGCTGCCGAATCTGCGCATCGTGACCAATGCCGTGGCCGTCTCGGCGTTGTTGTGCAGCGATTCCGCCAACGTGATTCAACTCGGCGGCGAGGTGCGCGGCTCAGGCGCGGTGGTCGGGCAGCAAGCCATCCGCCTGCTCGAGGCGATGCGCTTCGATCGCTGCTTCCTGTGTGCCGATGGCTACAACGTCGAGTTCGGGATCTCCGGCAAGCACCTGCCCGAGATCGAGGTCAAGCGCGCCGCGATGCAGCACGCCAGCTGGATCGCGCTGATCGCCGACTCGTCGCGTTGGGGCAAGCAATCGATGCTTCGGATCGCCAACCTGCGGGATATCCATTGCCTCGTGACGGACGCCGCGTTGGACACTGACGCACGCGCCGCCATCGGCGACCGCGGCCTCGAGGTCGTGGTGGCCGACGCCTGATTCGCCGGCGCATCACCACATCGGAGACCCCGCCATGCCCACGACATCGACCGCGCCTGTGCTCGAAGTGCGCGGCCTGTGCAAGCGATACCCCGGCGTGGTGGCGCTCGACCAGGTTGATTTCCGCGCCTACCCGGGCGAGGTGCATGCCTTGATCGGCGAGAACGGTGCAGGCAAGTCGACGCTGATGAAGATCCTGGGCGGCGTCTTGCCTGCCGACGCCGGCGACATCCTGGTCGCGGGGCAAGCCGTCAAGCTGCGCACGCCGCTCGACAGCCGCCGCCTGGGCATCAACCAGGTCCCGCAGGACATCGGCGTGATGCCCAACCTTTCCGCGGCCGAGAACATCCACGTCGGGGCCGAACTGCGTTGGGGTCCGTGGCTGAACTGGGGGCAGACCTTCGAAGCCTCGGCCGCAGCGCTGGAGCAAGTCGGCGCCACCTTCGACCCGCGCACACCGGTCTGGCGGCTCAGCGCCGCGCAGCAGCAGCTGGTGGTGATCGCGCGCGCCATCGCACGTGCCGGCCGCGTGCTGGTGCTCGACGAGCCCACCTCCAGCCTCGGGGACCGCGACGGCGAGAAGCTGCTGGAGGTGATCTGCCATCTGCGCCAACAGGGCATGGCCATCATCTACATCTCGCACCGCTTGAACGAAATCTATTCGCTGGCCGATCGCATCACCGTCCTGCACGACGGGCACGTGATGGGCACGCTGCAAGGCGAAGCGATCAGCACCCGGGCCGTGATCAACCTGATGAGCCAGGGCACGGCCCGTCCATCGCGTCGCCTGGCGCAGCGGCATGATCGATCGGAGAGCGCGGGTACTTCGACTGCGCTGCTGCAAGTCCGCGAGCTGACCGACGGGGACCGCATCGAACCGGCCAGCTTCGAGCTCGCCGCCGGCGAAATCGTCGGGCTCACCGGTCTCGTGGGTTCGGGGCGTTCGCGCCTGTGCCGCTTGCTCTGCGGTGCCGACCCGAAGCGAGCTGGCCGCATCCGCATCAACGGCACAGACGCCGTGTTCCACGGCCCGGCGCAGGCACTGCGCGCCGGCATCGTGTATGTGCCCGAAGGGCAGGGCGATGAAGGCCTGTTCCCGCGCATGAGCCCGCAGGACAACATCACGATGGGGCTGGTGGCGCAGCATCGAAAGCTGGGCCTGTTCTGCGACGACGCGGAGCTGGCCCGCAGATGCCGCGAGGCCATGCAGCGCCTGCACATTCAACTGCCCGCCGATGGGCTTTGGGCCACCGAGCTGTCGGCCGGCTTGCGCCAGAAGCTCGCGCTGGCGCGCGGCCTCGTCATGAAGCCGAAGCTGCTGATCCTGGACGAGCCCACCCGCAACCTGGATGCACACGCCAAGGTCGAGGTGGTCGACCTGGTCCGTGAACTGGCCCGCGCCGGCATCGCCATCCTGTGGGTGTCGTCCGATGCCGAGGAGATCGTTCGCGTGTGCGATCGCGCACTCGTGATGTGCGAGGGCCGAATCGCCGGGTCGCTGAACCCCGCCGACGGCGAGCACTTCACCGAGGAGTCGGTGCTCGCCTATGCGACGGGCATGCGGTTCGATGCGGCGCCGCAAACGCCGTGGTACGTCGACCGGTAGCCGAGCCACGCTGCCTGCAGTCGCCTGCCCTGGCCGTCAGGGCAAGCGTGACGTGGCGTACTTCGCACCCTGGCGATCGCGCTGCGTGGCAGCGCCGCGCAGCGCCCTCAAGTTGACCGCACCAGGGTCGAAGACCAGGGCGTGCGGTCCGTGGGTGGCCCGCACTCCCTATTGCCCCGTACTGCCTCCGTTCTCCTCGTCGCCATGACCTGTTTGCGCGGTCGCTCCTTTGCAATGAGATTGCGACACCGGAAGGACAGTCGAGCCATGACCACCATTCGCCTGATGCTCATCGCCGTGCTGGCAAGCGTCGCGTTCGCGGTGCGTGCCGAGCCGATCACGCTGACGATGACGCATGCCGCCGTCACGACGCACCCGGCGCACTTGGCGGCGTTGCAGTTCGCGAAACGCGTCGAGCAGCGCAGCGACGGCCAGATCAAGGTCGACATCTTCCCGGCCGCCCAGCTCGGCAGCCAAAACGAGACGCTGCAAAAACTCAGGCTCGGTGCGATCGACATGGACGTCTCGTCCCTGAACTACATGATCAAGTACGAGAAGACGTTCGCCGTCGTCGTGATGCCCTATGTGTTCGACAGCTATGCACACGCGCACCGCGTGCTCGATGGGCCCTTGATGAGCTGGCTCGCGCCGCTGGCCGAGAAGCAGGGCTTCGTGATCCTGTCGAACTGGGAATGGGGCTTTCGCAACCTGAGCAACAGCAAGCGCCCGATCAACAAGCCCGAGGACGTGCGCGGCTTGAAGATCCGCGTGCCACCGGTGGTCGAGCTCGAGGCGACGATGCAGGCGCTCGGCGCCGAGGTCAGCAAGATCGGCTTCAAGGAGCTGCACAAGGCCTTGGCCGAGGGCGTGATCGATGGCCAGGAGAACCCGCTCAACGTCATCTACTACAACCAGCTTCACGAGGTGCAGAAGCATCTCGCGCTGACCCGGCACGTCTACTACAACACGCTGCACCTGATGAGCGTGAAGACCTGGGCCAAGCTGACGCCGGCGCAGCAGAAGATGGTGCGCGAAGAGAGCAAGGCGGCCGGCGACGGCATGCGCCGCGCGATCATTGCCGAAGAGGACGAGCTGGTCGCCAAGATGACCGCGGCCGGCGTCAAGATCACGCGCCCCGACCCACGCCCGTTCCGCGCGGCGGTCGAACCGACGCGGCAAGAGATCACCCGCTTCGTCGGTGAAGACAACGCGCGCAAGTTCTTGAAGATGGTCGACGATGAGCGCTCGCATTGACGCAGCGGCGCACGCCCGCTCGCTGCGAGAGCTGGCGAGCGCAGCGCTGCGCCCGGATCGACGGCGCCGCGGCCGTGGCCGCAGCCTGAAGCTCGAGATCGGGCTCGCGTTCGGCGTCGTCATCGCGCTGATGCTCGGCCTCGGCGCGGCCTTTCATCTGAGCGAGCAGCGCTCGGTGGCCGCGATCGACAAGCTGCTGAACAGCGACGGCCGCATGGCCGATCTCAGCCTGCGCAGTGCGCTCGCGATGCAAAAGGCGCGTGGCGCCGAAAGCGACTTCCTGCGCTCGGTCGAGACGCTCGGCGTGGTCGAGGCGCGCGAGCGCCTGGAGTCGGGGCTGCAGACCCATCTGACGGACTTGCGCGAGTACCTGACCAGCGTGCGGATCATCGCGTCGGAGCCGGAGTTCCGCGACCGGATCGACCGCATCGAGCAGCAGGCAAAGGCCTACGAGACCGCGTTGCAGGCATTCGCCGCGTTGTACGGCGAGCCCGGCCAGGCCGAGCCGGCGAACCGAGCGCAGCAGGGCGCCACCGCCGCGGCGCTCGCGATCGAGCCCCTGCTCGAAGACCTGCACACGGTCGCCAGCAAGCGCGCGCTGCAGACCCGCAGCGGCGTCGAGCGCGCGGCCAGCGTCACGCGCTGGACCGTCGGCATCGCGGTCGCGATCGCGACGCTGCTCGGCGCCGCCGTCGCGCTGGTCTTTTCGCGGCGCATCACCGGCTCGCTGGCGCAACTGATCGCGTTCTCGAAGCAGGTGGCCGCGGGCGACCTCGGTGCGCGCGCGCCGCAGGGCGGCGAGCGCGAATTCGCGATCCTGGCGCGCGCGATGAACCAGATGGCCGAATCGCTGCAGCACTCGCAATCCCAGCTGCTGGCCGCGGCGCGCGTCGCCGGCATGGCCGAGATCGCGACCAACGTGCTGCACAACGTCGGCAATGTGCTGAACAGCGTGAACGTCTCCGCCGGCCTGGTCGGCGAGCAGCTGCGCACGTCCAAGCTCGGCGGGCTGACGCGGGCCGTCGACCTGCTCGATGCGCATGCCGGCGACCTGGGCGCGTTCCTGACGCTGGACGCGCGCGGTCGCCTGCTGCCGGTCTATCTGCGCGAGCTCGCGCAGGCGCTGCAAGGCGAGCACGCCGCGATGGCAGAGGAGCTCGGCACGCTCGCGCGAAGCATCGACCACATCAAGGAAGTCGTCGCGACGCAGCAGTCATACGCCGGTGCCGCACGCGTCATCCAATCGTTGAAGCTCGAAGAGCTGATCGACGACGCGCTGCGCATGAACGCCGGCGCGCTGACGCGTCACAAGGTCGAGGTCGTGCGAGACCTGGACGAGCTGCCGGCCCTGCCGCTGGACCGGCACCGCCTGCTGCAGATCCTCGTCAACCTGATCAGCAACGCGAAGCACGCGATGAACGGCGCGGCCGGGGCCAGCCCGTGCATCACGCTGGCCGCACGCTTGATCGACGGCGGCCTGCTGCGCATCACGGTCGCCGACAACGGCGAGGGCATCGAACCGCAGAACCTCACGCGCGTGTTCTCGCACGGCTTCACGACGCGCAGCAACGGCCACGGCTTCGGGCTGCACAGCTGCGTGCTGGCGGCACAGGACATGGGCGGCCGCCTGAGCGCCCACAGCGATGGCGCGGGTCGCGGCGCCGTCTTCACGCTTGACATCCCCATCGATGCCCCGGAGGGCTCGCCATGAACTCCTTACAGAATCGACGCATCCTGCTGATCGACGACATGCAGGCGATCCACGAGGACTTCCGCAAGATCCTGATGCCGAAGGCGCAGAAGCACGCGGAGCTCAGCGCGGTCGAGGCCGCCTTGTTCGGCGAGGCGCCGAAGGCCGCCGCCGCCGTGTTCGACATCGACTCGGCCTACCAGGGCCAGGAGGGCCTCGCGAAGGTCGAGGCCGCGCTGAATGCGGGGCGGCCGTACGCGCTGGCTTTCGTCGACATGCGCATGCCGCCCGGATGGGACGGCCTGGAGACGATCGAACATCTGTGGCGCGCCGACCCGCGCTTGCAGATCGTGATCTGCACTGCCTTCACCGACCACGCGTGGGGCGACGTGATCGCGCGGCTCGACGCGCGCGACCGGCTGCTGATCCTGAAGAAGCCGTTCGACGCGATCGAGGTGTACCAGCTCGCGAGCACGCTGACCGCCAAATGGGAGATGACGCAGCAGGCGACGGCGCAGCTCACGGCGCTTGAAGAAGCGGTGCTCGAACGCACCGGCGAAATCACGCGGACGAACGAGGCGCTGCAGGCGCAGATCGTCGAGCGCAAGCAGCTCGAAGGCCAGCTCGTGCAGTCGGAAAAGCTCGCGTCGATCGGCCAGCTCGCCGCCGGCGTCGCACACGAGATCAACAACCCGATCGGCTACATCTTCTCGAACTTCGGCACGCTCGAGGGCTACATCGCTCAGCTGTTTTCGGTGCTCGTGGCCTACGAGAATGCCGAGGCCAGCGTGAGCGCGCCCGATGTCGCCGCGGCGCTGCGCACGCTGCGCCAACAGATCGAGCTCGAGTTCCTGAAGGAGGACATCCCGGTGCTGATGCGCGAGTCCAAACAGGGCATCGCGCGGGTGCGCCAGATCGTGCAGGACCTGAAAGACTTCTCGCACGTGGATTCGACGCAAGACTTTCAGTGGGCCAACCTGCACCAGGGCATCGACTCGACGCTGAACGTGGTCGCCAGCGAAATCAAATACAAGGCCGATGTGGTTAAGGAGTACGGCGACATCCCCGACATCGAATGCCTGCCGTCGCAGATCAACCAGGTGGTGATGAATCTCGTGGTCAACGCCGCGCACGCGATGGGCGAGCAGCGCGGCCGCATCACGATCCGCACTGGCGCCGAGGCCGATCAAGTGTGGCTCGAAGTGGCCGACACTGGCCACGGCATGCCGCCGGAGACGCTCAAGCGCATCTTCGAACCCTTCTTCACGACCAAGCCGGTCGGCAAGGGCACGGGCCTGGGGCTGTCGCTGTCGTATGGCATCGTGCAAAAGCACCAGGGCCGCATCGAGGTCAGCAGCGTCGTTGGGCAGGGCACGAGCTTTCGCATGACGCTCCCGAAGCGTCGGCCGGTGACGCCAGACACTACGGGCTGAGCAAGCGATTCGGAGCCCCCAAGCCCCAGCCCCAAGGCCGGATCTCGACGCGCGCGTAGACGCCTGCGAGTTCATAGGGGTCTTCGGCGACAAAGCGGCGAACCGCCTCGATGTCGTCGGCCTCGATCACGAGCAGGCTGCCATTCATCGCGCCCTCGGATTCGCTCAGCGTCGGCCCACCGGCCACGACGACGACGGGGTGCGCGCCCGGCTCGCGCAAACGCGCGCGATGCGCGTCGCGCACCGCGAGGCGCGCGGCTTGCGTGCCTGCGTGATCGGTGGCCCACACGGCGAAGTACACCGCGATGCGCCTCAAGTTGCGGGCGCAAGCCTGAAGGTCTGATTCAGGCGGTAGAACGGCACGGCCACCTGCGTTCCGTCTGGCGCAAGACCGGCATCGTGCCGAACGAAATCGCCGATCAGCGACGAGCGCACGCCGAACACCACGTCGGAGTCGAGGTATGGGTCGTTGTCGCGAAAGATGTGCGTCACCAGCGTCTGAAAGCCGGGCGCGCGAATGCGGAAGTGCAGGTGCGCCGGCCGCCACGGGTGGCGACCGCTGGCCAGCAGCATGCGCCCGACCGGCCCGTCGGTCGGCACCGGGTAGGCGGTCGGCGTGACGGTGCGAAAGCGCACGGTGCCATCGGCATCCGAATGCAGCACGCCGCGCGCGCGGCGCGTGTCGCCGAGCTCGGGCCGCTGCACGTCGTACAGCCCGTCGTCGTCGGCCTGCCAGACGTCGACCTCGGCGCCTGCGATCGCCTTGCCGGCCAGGTCGACGATCTGCGCCTCGACGAAGAACGGCATGCCCGGCGCATCGCCGGCGAGGTCGGCGCCCTGTGCCACGACCGGCGCGTCGTCGGTGTGGAACGGCCCGAACACCGTCGCCTCGGTGGCCCCGGCCGGCTTGGCGTGGTTCATCGCCACGACCAGCATCGACAGGCCGAGCGTGTCGGACAGCAGGATGAACTCCTGGCGTTTCGCGTCGCATTTTTTACCGGTGGCGGTCAGGAACTCGATGCCCTGCATCCACTCGGCCTCGGTCAGCTGCACCTCGCGCGCGAAGTCGTGCAGGTGCGTCACGAGCGACGTGAGGATCTGCTTGAGCCGCGGGTCGTCCGTGCTGGCCAGCCGTTGGATGACGGCGGGAGTGATGGTGTCGGCGTCGACGTTGCGCATGGTCGCTGTCTTTCTCGGAAGGGCCCGCCTCACAGCCGGAGCGTGCGTTGGGTCGGGAACAGGCTCAGGCCGAAGCGCCGCTGCGCCCAGCCCCACAAGCCCTGCTTGAAGAAGATCGTGACGACGATGGCGAGCAGCCCGAGGCCCATCAGGTACCAGGTGCCGTAGCCGCTGAAGCACTTGTTGAGCGCCCAGAAGATCAGCGCGCCGACGATCGGCCCTTCGATGCGGCCGATGCCGCCGATCACGACCATGAAGATCGCGAACGCGGTCCAGTTGACGCTGAACGCGGCGTCCGGGCTGATGCGCAGGTTGCCGACGAAGTAGAGCGCACCCGCCAGCCCGGCGCCGAAGGCCGCGACGACGTAGACCGCGAGCTTCATGCCGGCGACGGCGATGCCTTGCGATTCGGCCGCGACTTCGTTGTCGCGGATCGCCAGCAGCGCGAGGCCGCGCTTGCTGCGCAGAAAGAGATAGATGAGCGCGATCGCTGCGACCACGCAGGCCAGCGCGATCCAGAAGGTCAGGTTTTCGCGCGTCGCCTTCTCGATGCCACGCAAGGCCGTCAAGCTGGTGCCCGAGCCCCCGCCGACCACGGACATGTTCGCGAAGCTCAGCCGGAACACATCGGCGATGACCCAGGTGCCGATCGCGAAGTAGCCGCCCTGCAGCCGGAACGCGACGAACGACACCGGCACCGCGATCAGCGCCGCCGCGAGCGCACCCAGCGGCACCGCGACGAACGGGTTCACGCCGGCGAAGTTGCCGAGCATCAGCATCACGTAGCCACCGAAGCCGAAGAACGCCTGCTGCCCGATGCTGACCATGCCGCCGTAGCCGGCGAGCAGGTTCCACATCATCGCGAAGATCAGGTAGCAAGCGATCTCGACGAACTCGCGCATCCACGACGAGCCGCTGCCCTCGGGCGCCCAGAACGGCAGGCCCGCGGCGACGACGATCAACAGCAGACCGACCCACAGCGCAGCGCGGCTGACGGGCGTGCTTCGGATCACCTCGACCTGTGCCATCTCAATCAACCCCGCGTCTTCGGAAAGAGTCCCTGCGGACGCAGGACCAGAACGATCAGGAACACGATGTGCCCGACCCAGATGCCCCAGCCGGGGTCGATCCGAAAGCCGATCTGCTGCGTGATCCCGAGCAGCAGCGCGCCGATCAGCGTGCCCCAGAACGACCCCATGCCGCCGATGATCACGGCCTCGAACGCGAACAGCAGCAGCAGCGGGCCGTCGGCCGGCGAGACCGTCGTGCGCATGCCTTGCAGCACGCCGGCGAGCGCGATCAGCACGAAGGCGATCGCCGTCGCGAGCGCGTAGACGGTGTTCGAGTTCAGGCCCATCAGCTCGGCGATCTCCTTGTCGTCGGAGACGGCGCGGAACGCGCGGCCGAGCCGCGTGCCGTTGAAGAGCCACTGCAGCGCGCCGGTCGCGAGCAGCGCGAGCGCGAAGATCGCGAGCGGCAGCACGCCGATCGCCAGGCCCGCCGGCAGCGCCACGCTCGCGGTGTTGAGGCCGCCGGTCTCGATCGAGCGAGGATCGGCCGAGAAGAGCTCGAGCAGCAGGTTCTGGATCACGATTGACAGGCCGAAGGTGACGACCAGCGAGGGCAGCGGGTCGCGCCCCAGCGTGCCGTTGAGCACCCAGCGCTGCAGCGCGTAGCCGAAGCCGAACGCGAGCGGCAGCAGCGCCAACATCACCATGAGCGGCGCCGACCCGTGGCCCCAGCCGAGCGCGGCGAGCGCGTTCATACCCGCAATCGCGGCGAACGCGCCGAGGATGATGAAGTCGCCCTGCGCCGTGTTGGTCAAGCGCATCACGCCGAACATCAGCGACTGGCCGAGCGCGAACAGGCAGTAGAGGCCGCCGAGCAGCATCCCTTGGAGCAGTGTCTCAAGCATGGTCAGACGCCGAAGTAGGCTTGCGAGATCTGCTCGCGGGTGAGCGATTCGGAGGCGCCCTGCAAGGCCACGTGCCCCTCCTGAAAGCAGTAGATGCGCCGGCTCATGCGCTGCGCCATCGCCACGTCCTGCTCGACGATCACCGCGCTCATGCCTTCGGCGCAGATCGTCGGCAGCGCGTCGTAGATCTCCTTGATCACGATGGGCGCCAGCCCCAGGCTCAGCTCGTCGCACAGCAGCACGCTCGGGTTGCTCATCAACGCCCGCCCGATCGCGACCATCTGCTGCTGGCCGCCCGAGAGCGAGGTGCCGGGCAGCGCGCGCTTCTGCTCGAGGATCGGAAACAGCTTGAAGAGGCGCGGCAGATTCCACGGACCCGGGCGCTGCGCGAAGGCGCCCATCAACAGGTTCTCTTCGACGCTCAGGCTCGCGAACAGGCGCCGGCCTTCGGGCACCAGCGCGATGCCGCGCTTGACGATCTCGCCCGGCGGCAGGCCGCCGATCGCCTGACCATCGAAGCGGATCTGATCGGGCCGGCTCCGCACGAGTCCGGTGAGTGCCTTCAGGAACGTGCTCTTGCCGGCACCATTCGCACCGATGATCGCGACCGTCTCGCCCGCGTTCAGTTCGAAGTCGATGCCGAACAAGGCCTGCGCGTCTCCGTAGAACGCCGTCAGCCCGCTCGCTTGCAGCAGCGCGGTCATTTCAGTTGCTCCGCCGCGTTGCGCGTGAACTGCGATGTTTGAAACGCAGCTGTTGTTTGGGGTGTCTGCTGTTGGCCCGATGCTGCCTGTGAACGGCAGCTTTGTTCGCCACCGTCAGTGCGAGCAAAGGCCCATGCGGGCAGGCCGCAGCACTTCGCTTCAGCGGTCTCCGCTGCGCGGCGACTGCCCTGCGGTGCGCGGTCTTGTGGCCCGTCGCTCAACTCACTGCGTTCGCTGCGCTCTCTCCGTTCAAACAAACGCGACGAGTCAGTTGTGGGAGCGCGCTGCGCGCGCGGCCACGAGCCCTGTGCTCCTCGGCGCTTCAGAGGCGCGCCGCAACCTGCCCGCACGCGCCTTTGCAACCACCGTGGCAGTGCTTTCGACGAACACCCACGACGGTGGAGGTCGCGGCAGGCGCAGCCCGGCTCGGGCGATTTGGGTGGCGACGAGCAGCGCAGGGCCGGGGTCGGCGTGTGCGCAGCACGCGCTTCGTAGACTGACTCGTCGCGTTTGTTTGAACGGAGAGAGCGCAGCGAACGCAGTGAGTTGAGCGACGCGACCCCGGACCGAGCAGCGCAGTGCAGTCGACGCGCAGCGGCGACCGCCACCGCATGAGCCCGGGCCGGGCTGCGCCTGCCGCGACACGCTGAGGTCGTGCCAAAGCGGACCTCCGCAAACGGCAGCAACGGGCCGACTGCGAACACTCGACGGATCACCACGCTGGTTGTCGCAGCAAGATCCATCCTAGCTCCCGAACTGCAGCGCGTACAAGCGCGCGTAGAGTCCGCCGCGGCGCAGCAGCTCGGCGTGGGTGCCTTCTTCGACCACGCGGCCGGCCTCGACCGCGACGACGCGGTCGGCGCGCTCGACGGTCGAGAAGCGATGCGCGATGACGATCGATGTGCGGCCGTGCATCAGGCGCTCGAGCGCGCCCTGGACCAGGCGTTCCGATTCGGAGTCGAGCGCCGACGTCGCCTCGTCCAGGATCAGCACCGGCGCGTTCTTGTAGATCGCCCGCGCGATCGCGACGCGCTGGCGCTGCCCGCCCGACAGCCGGCTGCCGTTGGCGCCGATGCGTGTGTCCAGGCCTTCGGGCTGGCTGCACACGAAGTCCCACAGGTTGGCGGCGCGCAGGCATTCTTCGAGGCGTGCTGCGTCCTTGGGCTGCGCGTAGGCGACGTTGTCGGCGAGGCTGCCGTCGAACAACACCACATCTTGCGACACCACCGCAAACTGGCGCCGCAGCGAGGCCTTGCGGATGCGCGTCAGGTCGATGCCGTCGAGCAGGATGCGGCCGTGCTCCGGCGTGACGAAGCCGAGCAGCGCGCTGATCGCCGTGGTCTTGCCGGCGCCCGAGGCGCCGACCAGCGCGACGGTCTGCCCGGGCCAGGCTTCGAAGCTCAGGCTCTTCAGCGCCGGCACGTCGGCGCCGGGGTAGCGCACGTCGACCTGATCGAACTGGATGCCGCCGCTGCAGTTCTCGAGCTCGAGCGTGCCCTCGTCGGGCTCTTCGGGCACATCGAGCAGCTCGAAGCAGCCGCGGGCCACCACCATGCCGGCGATCAGCGGCTGCGACACGTCGGTGAGCCGGCGTACGCGCGACACCAGCAGCAGCAGCGCAGTGATGTAGCCGACGAAGGTGCCGACCGTGGTGCCGTCGTGCTGCGCGCGGTACAAGGCCAGCGTCAGGATCAGCGCCAGCCCGACGCTGGCGACCGATTGCGAGACCGGGCTCATCAGCGCACTCGCCGCGATGCTCTTGATCGTGGTGCGCTGCAGATAGCGCGCCTCGGCCTCGAAGCGGCGGCGTTCCCAGTCGCCGGCATCGAAGGTGCGCACGACGCGCCAGGCCCGCGCGATGTCGTCGACCACCGACACCAGCCGCATCTGCGACTCGTAGGCCTGCGAACCGAGCGCCTTGACGCGGCGGTGGATCATGCGCACCAGCAGTGCCGACACCGGCAGCGCCACCAGCGACAGCAGCGTCAGCTTCCAGTCGAGGTAGAACAGATAGGCGAGCATCGCCACGGTGGTGGTGCCGTCGCTCAGCACGGTCTTGAGTGCGCTGCTCAGCAGGTCGGTCACGTCCTTCGGGTTGTTCACGACCTTGGCGACGGCGGTGCCCGGGTTCATGTGGTTGTACAGGCTCGCATCGGCGCGGATCACGGCTTGGATGAGTGCGGCGCGCATGCCCAGCACCGTGCGCGACGAGGCCCAGCTCAGCAGGTAGGTGCCGCAGAACGCGAAGAAGCCGCGCGCCATGAACAGCGCGACCAGCGCGATCGGGACCAGCCACAACGGGAAGCTCGGCCGCGCGACGAAACCGGTGTCGAGCACGGCCTTGAGCAGTGCCGGGATCAGCGGCTCGGTTGCCGATGCCAGAAAGAACGCGAGCACCGACAGCACCAATCCCCAGCGATGCGGGCGCACGAAGGCCCACAGGCGCCGCGTCGGCGAGCCGATGTCGTTGAACAGGCGCGGCTTCATGATCGGCTCGCCACCGATGCGGCGGCGCGCCACTTGGACGGCGCCGCTGCGGGTTGCTCGTGGCGCGGCGCCAGCGGGCTGCGCACCGGCGCGGGTTCGTCGAACCACGGCCTGAGCAGCGACACGCGCGGCGGCCAGGCCAGGCCGAAGGCCTCGTCGTCCAGCGACAGGTTGGGGCTGTAGGCAGGGTCGTGCTTCAGCAGCGGGCCCCAGCGCTCGAGCATCGCCGCGACCTCGCCGCGATAGCGCTCGATGTGCTCGTCCGACAGATCGCTGCCGCGGCTTTTCGATTCGTAGTGGAAGAGTTCGGCATTGGGCGTCCAGACATTCCGGAATCCGGCGGCGCGCAGCCGCAGGCAGAAGTCCACGTCGTTGTAGGCCACCGCGAAGGCGTCCTGGTCCAGGCCGCCGACGGCCAGGTAAGTGGCCTTGCGCACCAGCAGGCAGGCGGCGGTCACGGCACTGACGGCCTGCAGCAGATGCGCCCGGCCGCGGTAGCCGGCCTGGCCGATCTCGAGCTGCCGGTGGGCATGCCCGGCCACGCCGCCCAGGCCCAGGACCACGCCCGCGTGCTGCAGCGACATGTCGTCGTACCACAGGCGCGCGCCCACCGCGCCGATGCCGGGCAGGGCCGCGAGGCCGAGCATGTCGCCGAGCCAGTCGGAGCTGATGACTTCGGTGTCGTTGTTGAGCAGCGCGATGAACTCGCCCTCGGCCTGGGCGACGGCGAGGTTGTTCAGTTCGGCGTAGTTGAACGGGCGTTCGTCGCGCAGCACCCGGACGCGGTCGTCGTCTGCCATCAGCTGCTCGAGATAGCGCAGCGTCTGCGGCTGCTCGGAGCCGTTGTCCACCACGATGATCTCGAAGCGCGTGTAGCGGGTCCAGGCGAGGACGCTCGCGATGCAGGGCTGCAGCAGGTCGAGCCGGTCGCGCGTCGGGATGACGATGGACACCAGCGGTCGCGGCGATGGCGGCGCGAAGCTCAGCCGGTAGCCGCCGAGCGGATCGATGTCGACGCGCGCGTCCAGCCCGATGCGCTGCAGGCGGTCGCGCACCGCCTGCGCGCCGCGGGGCCCGTGAGCGGGTGCGCCGGCGCGCGAATGGCAGAGCACATGCGGGACGTGCACCACGCCCGACGCGCCGAGGGCCTCGGTGCAGCGCAGCGCGAGTTCGTGGTACAGCAGCTCGGCGTCGTCGCCAGGCACTTGCGCCAGCGCGTCGCGGTGGCGGCGGACGAGCGCGGCGCGGTAGATCGTCAGCTGCCGCAGATACGGCGAGCACAGCAGCAGCTCGGGGTTCCAGTCGCACTTGAAATGCGGGTTGCAGCGCTGACCTCGCGCATCGAGTTCGTCTTCGTCGCTGTAGAACACTTCAGCGTGCGGATGCCGCTCCATCGCTTCGGCCATCAGCAGCAGCGCGTGCTTCGCGAGCGTGTCCGAGTCGCCGAGCAGGCCCGCGCTCTGCGCCGAGACCTGCGCCATCGCTGCACAGAGTGCGGCGCCCGTTCCCGCACCCGCTTCGCAGCGGACGAGCCGGATTCGTTGGTCGCGCGCCGCATCGAGGGCGAGCCGGTGCTGCAACGCCGGTGGCGTGTGCGCGTCCAGCGCGACCAGCAGTTCCCAGTGTGGGTAGATCTGCGCTTTCACCGATGCGATCGATGCCATCAGGCGCTCGCCGTTCGCGGCGTGGGCCAGCAGCACCAACGCGATCTTCGGTCGGCTGCGCAACGCGGCGAGCCTGGCGCATAAGGCCGCCGTCACGCGCGGCGTCAGCGTGTCGAAGCGACGCACCCAGCGCCCGTAGTCACCGCCGCGGCGTTGGCGGCGCTGCTGCAGTCGACGGCGATTGCCCTCTCTGAGGGCCGAGAACAATGAACTGACGAAGTTGCGCACCTGTCCCTATCGGCTGTTGACGAGCACGGGGAGGCACCACTGGCCAGCCCAATCCGAACTCATCGTAGAGACGAGGTGTGTTCAATCGATTGCGGGCGTGTGTCGGGCCCGACATAGATGTGCAAGCGCGCTGCCCGGCCGCTGCGGGGCCTGCCTCGACCGCGTCGAATATGCCCTGACCTGAGTGGCTCAGCTGGCCGCTTCGACCACCATCTGCACGCGTTCGCGGCCGTTGTATTCGTCGACGCTGAGCCGGTACGCGAGGCGCACCTTCGCGGCCACCGGCTCGCTGTGGCCGAACCAGATCGCGTCGCGCACCGCGCCGCCGAACTTGACGGCGAGCTTCAGGTGCTTTTCGCCGACGAGGCGCTGCGAGACGATCTCGACCTCGTCGACGAACATCGGCGCCTCGAAGGCCTGGCCCCAGACCTGCGCGTCGAGCGCGTGCACGGTCTGCGCATTGAAATGCTCGATGCCGAGCGGCCCGTCGCTGAGCAAGGTGCGCGACAGCGTGGCCGCATCGAGCCACTCGGCGGCGACCTGCCGGAACGCGGCATCGAAGGTCGCGAAGTGCTGCTCGTCCAGCGTGCAGCCGGCCGCCATCGCGTGGCCGCCGAAGCGCTTCAACACCTCGGGGTGACGCTTGCTGAGCAGGTCGAGCGCGTCGCGCAGATGAAAGCCGGGGATCGATCGGCCCGAGCCCTTCAGCAACCCGTCCTGCCCGCGTGCGAACACGAAGGTCGGCCGGTGCACGCGGTCTTTCAGACGCGACGCGACGATGCCGACCACGCCCTCGTGAAAGCCGGCATCGAAGATCGCGAGCGCCGTCGGCGCGATGTCGGACTGGCGCGCCATCAGGTCCTCGAGCCAGGCCTCGGCCTGCTCGCGCATGCCGGCCTCGACATCGCGGCGCTCGCGGTTGATCGCGTCGAGCTGCTGGGCCAGTTCGGCCGCGCGGCCGGTGTCGTCGGTGAGCAGGCATTCGATGCCGAGCGTCATGTCCGACAAGCGCCCCGCTGCGTTGATGCGCGGCCCGAGCGCGAAGCCGAAGTCGAACGCGCTCGCGCGCCGCGCATCGCGCCCGGCGGCGCTGAACAGTGCGGCGACGCCGGCATGCATCTGGCCGGCGCGGATGCGCTTCAGGCCTTGTGCGACGAGGCGGCGATTATTCGCGTCGAGCCGGACCACGTCGGCGACGGTACCGAGCGCGACCAGGTCGAGCAGCGCGTCGAGCCGCGGCTGCGTGGCCGGCGTGAACACGCCGCGCGTGCGCAGCTCGGAGCGCAGCGCGAGCAGCACGTAGAACATCACGCCGACGCCGGCCAAGCTCTTGCTCGCGAAGCCGCAGCCGGGCTGGTTCGGGTTGACGATCACGTTGGCGTCGGGCAGCACGATCTCGTCGCCGAGCAGCGCGGGCAAGTGGTGGTCGGTCACGAGCACGCGCAGGCCGCGTGCGCGTGCGTGCGCCACGCCTTCGATGCTGGCGATGCCGTTGTCGACCGTGAGCAGCACGTCGGGTCGCTGCGCGAGCGCGAGGTCGACGATCGCCGGCGTGAGGCCGTAGCCATGCACCGCGCGATCGGGTACGACGTAGTGCAGCGTGCCGGGTGCCGCGCCGAGCAGCGCCAGGCCGCGGATCGCGACGGCGCAGGCGGTCGCGCCGTCGCAGTCGTAGTCGGCGACGACGCAGACGCGCTGCTGGTTCGCGATCACGTCGGCCAACAGGCCCGCCGCGGCCTGCACGCCGAGCAGCTCGGTGGGCGGCAGCAGGCGCGCGAGGCCATCGTCGAGCTCGTCGAGCGCGCGCACGCCGCGGCCAGCGAACAGGCGCGCGAGCAGCGGGTGCACGCCGGCCTGTTCGAGCGCCCAGACGGCGCGCGGCGGCGCGTCGCGCAGCGTGATCGTGGGGCTGTGCGCGGCGGCCATCAGAGTGCTTCCAGCAGGGTGTGGGGTTGGCTGGTCGACCAGCGTTGGCTGACACGCTGCCACAGGCCTTGCGCTGCGCTCTCGAAGCGATGCGCGCCGCGGTCGCCGCACAGCGTCAGCGTCACCGGCTCGCTGCGGCGCACGGCGGCGAGGCAGCTGGCCAGGTCGCCCGCGTCGAGCGTGTGCCAGGCCTGCGCCCACGCGGCCCAGTCGTCCATCAGCAGCGGTTCGCGCAGCGTCTCGTTGACCTGCACGTCGGCTGGCGCGGGCTGGGCGCGGCCGCAGCCGCTGAGCCAGAACGAATTCAGCGTCAGCTCGCCGCGCTGCTCGCGCTCGTCGTTGAGCGCGTGCGGATAGAGCAGCAACTGGAGCTCGCTTTGCAGGCGGCGCACCAGCTTGTCCTGCATGCCCTGCAACCAGACCTCGACGTTGCGCCCGATCACGCGGTCCAGCGAGGCGCAGGGCAGCTCGCTCAGGCGCTCGTGGGCCAGGTACCAGCGCGTCGCCGCGCCCCATTCGACGCGAAAGCCTTCGCTCTCGAACAGCTCGCGCACCGCGGCCAGCGCGGCGCGCGATTCATCGGCCGTCAGGTTCAGCGCGGCCGGGTCGGCGAGCGTGACGTGGTCGCGCCCGACGTGCCAATGCGTCGGCGTGACCAGGCCCCAGGCCAGGTCGCCGACCTCGATGCCGTCGGCGGCCGCGGCACGGGCTGCAAACGGCAGACAGCCATCGGTGCCGCGCCAGCCCTGCGCGGCGGCCCAGGCGCGCTCGTGCGGCGGCGACAGCGTGAGGGCATCGGCGTCGTCGCGCTGGACCAGCGTCAGGCGCGCGAGAAATTGCGCGAGATTCGGCAGCGCGAGGTCGCGCAGCACGTGCGTCGCCGACTCCGAGAGCGCCGACGCGAAGGGGATCAGCAAATGCATGGCCGCGATTATCCGGTGCGGCTTGCGCCGCGCCGGCGCGAACGCCTCCTGTAGCATCCCACCCCCATGAACTGGCCCTATGAATTACAGATCGGCTGGCGCTACACGCGCGCCGGCCGCACCGGGCGGCGCAACGGCTTCATCTCGTTCATCTCCGGCGTGTCGATGCTGGGCATCGGGCTCGGCGTCGCGGCGCTGATCATCGTGCTCTCGGTGATGAACGGCTTTCGCAAGGAAGTGCAGGACCGCATGCTCTCGGTGATCGCGCACGTCGAGGTGATGGCGGCCGATGGCAACGCGCTGCCCGATTGGCGCGACACGGCCGCGAAGATCCGCGCGGTGCCCGATGCCGGCGCGCAGGTGCTGGGCGCCGCGCCGTTCGTCGCCTCGCAGGCCTTGATGGCGCGCGGCGACGACATGCGCGGCGTGATCGTGCGCGGCATCTCGCCGAACGACGAGGCCACCGTCACCGAGGTCGCGGCGCAGCTCAAGGACACGGTGCTCGCGCGCCTCGTGCCGGGCCGCTGGGGCATCGTGCTCGGCATCGAGCTCGCGCGCTCGCTCGGCGTGCGCGAGGGCGACAAGGTCACGCTGGTGCTGCCGGGCGGGCAGGTCACGCCGGCCGGCGAGGTGCCGCGCCTGAAGCAGCTCACGGTGGTCGGCACCTTCGATGCCGGCCACTACGAGTACGACAGTACGCTTGCGCTGGTGCACGTCGACGATGCGGCCAAACTGTTCCGCGTCGAAGGCCCGACCGGCGTGCAGCTGAAGCTGCAGAACGTCAACGACGCGCGCCGCGTCGGCAGCACGCTGCGGGCCGTGCTCGGCCCGCAGTACAACGTGCGCGACTGGACGCTGACCAACGCAAACTGGTTCTCGGCCGTCGAGCTCGAGAAGCGGCTGATGTTCATCATCCTGACGCTGATCGTCGCGGTCGCCGCATTCAACCTGGTCTCGACGCTGGTGATGACAGTCACCGACAAGCAGGCCGACATCGCGATCCTGCGCACCTTGGGCGCGAGCCCACGCTCGGTGATGGGCATCTTCATGGTGCAGGGCGCGCTGTCGGGGATCATCGGCACGCTCGCGGGCGTGGCGTTCGGGCTGCTGATCGCGTTCAACGTCGGCACGCTGGTGGCGATGATCGAGGCGCTGCTGCGCGTGAGCTTCCTGCCGTCCAGCGTCTACCTGATCAGCCGCATGCCGAGCGATCCGCAGGCGGGCGACATCGTGCCGATCGTCGTCATCTCGCTGCTGCTGTCCTTCGTCGCGACGCTCTACCCGAGCTGGCGCGCGAGCCGCGTGCAACCTGCGGAAGCCTTGCGTTATGAATGACGATGACGTGGTGATCCGCACCAGCGGCCTGCACAAGCGCTTCACCGAAGGCAGCGGCGACAGCGCGCTCGACGTGCATGTGCTGCAAGGCATCGACCTGAGCGTGACGCGCGGCGAGACGCTCGCGATCGTCGGCGCCTCAGGCTCGGGCAAGAGCACGCTGCTGCACCTGATGGGCGGGCTCGACGCGCCGACCGACGGCCGGGTGCAATTGCAGGGGCGCGACTTTGCCGGCATGGGCGCTGCGGCCCAAGGCGACTGGCGCAATCAGCACCTCGGCTTCATCTACCAGTTCCACCACCTGCTGCCCGAGTTCAGCGCGCTCGACAACGTCGCGATGCCCTTGCGCATCCGGCGCCAGACCAAGCCCGAGGCGCGCGCGCGGGCTCACGAGGTGCTCGCGCAGGTCGGCCTCGGCGAGCGGGTTCGGCACCGGCCGTCGCAGCTGTCGGGCGGCGAGCGCCAGCGCGTCGCGATCGCGCGCGCGCTGGCCGGCAAGCCGGCGTGCGTGCTCGCCGACGAGCCGACCGGCAACCTCGACCGCGAGACCGCCGACGGCGTGTTCGCATTGATGCTGGCCCTGACGCGCAGCCAGCGCATGGCCTTCGTGCTCGTCACGCACGACGAGTCGCTGGCCGCGCGCTGCGACCGCGTGCTGCGGTTGAAGCTCGGCCGGCTGACCGACTGATCGAGCGGGCCGAGCGCCGGGCCGCCCCAAGCCGGCCCGCATCCCCTTGGGGGATCGGCCGGCGTACTCGTCGGCCGAGGGGCTTCATCACCCGGGACAGGCCACGCGCTGGTACGGATACTCGGTGCGGCGCATCGCGCCGTTGCGCGGCCCTTCGATCCACGCCAGCAGCTGGTCGCCGTTGCGCCGGTAGGCCACGCGCTGCGGGAAGTCGTGCTGCAGGTTCTCGAACACGACGCTGCTGTCGCCGATGCTGATCGAGGTGAACACCGTTGTCGCCTGGCCCGACGGGCTGACCTCGTAGTCGAGCAGCTCGCCGCGCTCGCGCACGATCACTGCTTCGTGCGCGATCAGCCGCTCGGCGCGGACGGTGCGGCTCATGCCCTGCATGCTGCCGGCGCGCGGCGCCATCCACTGCTCATCGACCGTGCGTTCGCCGTTGCTGAGCGACCAGCAGCCGGCCAGCCACGCGAGGCGTTGCACGCCGCCGGTCTGCGCGTCGGCGGCCGTGCCCGCCAGCATCGCCAGCACGGCGGCAACAGAGCAAAGGCGGGCGCTGCGCAGGCGAGTCACGCTGCGCTCACTTCGGCTTGCGCACCGCGAGCACCGGCTCGACGATGCCTTGCACGCCGACGAGGCCGAGCACCGTGGCCAGCGACATCTGCGCGCCTTCCCAGGCATTGCGCGGGTCGAACCATTCGTCGCGCGTGTGCCAGCCGCTCGACTCGCCGCCAGAGCCGAGGATGACCGCCGGGATGCCCAGCGACATCGGCACGTTCGCGTCGGTGCTCGAGCCGTTGAGCCGCGCCGGCCCCTTGCCGAAGGCCTGGATCACACGCACCGCGGCCTGCACAATGCGCGTGTCCGGCGCGGTCTCGCCGCCGGGCCGGTCGCCGATGAGCTTGGTCGTGTAGCTGACCAATGCGTCTGGCTTGTTGGCGTCCCAGCGCTTGTTCTCGTCGGCGACCGCGGCGTCGAGCGTCGCGAGAATCTTCTTCTCGGTCTCGAGCAGCGCGCCCATGTCGTTGGAGCGGATGTCGATCGCCATGCGCGCGTCGCCGGCGATCGTGTTGACCGACGTGCCGCCGCCGACCGTGCCGACCGTGAACGTGGTCTTCGGCTCCTTCGGCGTGCGCACCTCGGCGATCCGGGCGATCGCGCGGCCCATCGCGTGGATCGCGCTGGCGGTGCCGAAGGCCTCGAAGCTGTGGCCGCCAGGCCCGGTGAAACGCACCTCGTAGCGGTGGCTCGCGGTGCCGATCGTGGTGATCGAATTCATCGGGCTGGGTTCGAGGCCGACGAAGCCGTCGATCGCCGGCCGATCGCGAAACACGACCTTCATGCCGCGCAGATCGCCCAGGCCTTCCTCGCCGGTGTTGGCCACGAAGACCAGGTCGCCGACGGTCTGCACGCGGTTCTCGTCCAGCGCCTTGACCCACGACAGCAGCACCGCGAGGCCGCGCGTGTCGTCGGCGATGCCGGGGGCGTACCAGCGGCCGTCCTTCTCCTTGATCTTGACGTCGGTGCCGGGCGGGAACACGGTGTCGAGGTGGGCCGCGACCACCAGCGTCGGCCCCTTGCCGCTGCCTTTGCGAACCGCGACGACGCTGCCTTCGCTGTCGATCGCCGCGTCGCTCAGGCCGAGCGCGCGGAAGCGCGACAGCATGTACTCGGCGCGCTCCCGCTCCTTGAACGGCGGCGCCTCGATCTCGGTGATCAGGCGCAGCTCGGCGAGCGAGCGTGCGTCATCGGCCTTGACGTCGGCGAGCAGCTTCTTGATCTGCGGCGCATCGAGCAGCGTCGTGTAGACGGCGTCGATCGCGGGCGACGGTGCCGCCGGGGCGCGTGTCTGCGCGATGCACGCGCCGGCAGTCAATGCCAGCGAGGCGAGGGCGAACAAGGCGTGGCGCGGTTGAACGGGCATGTGGTCTCCGGGAAGGGGTGGGTGGTGGTCAGGCGAGCAGGTCGCCGGTTTCGGGATGGCGTTGCATGTAGACGCGTGCGTATGAGCACAGTGGCCGGACCTTCCAGCCGGCGGTGCGGGCTTGGTCCAGCGCAGCACGCATCAGCGCAGCGGCGATGCCGCGACCCTGGACGCGCGGCGCCACGCCGGTGTGGGTGATGTTCATCACGCCCGCGTGCAGCCGGTACTCGAGCTCGCAGGCCGCGCCATCGACGGCGACCTGAAAGCGGCCGCGGTCTGCGAGGTGCTCGATCGTGAGCGGCGTCGAAGAAGCAGAGGTCGGCATGCCGGCATTGTGCCGTCGCGACGCCGCGCCGGTGCTCGGCGCGGGTTCAACGCGGGTTCAGTCTCTGCGGCGTGATCTCGATCGAGCTTTGCCCGTCGCCGAGCCAGCAGCTGCCGTCCTGCACGCTGAGCTGCAAGTGCATGGTCCGCTGTGCGAGCCGGGCCAGCGCCTGGCTCTGCGCCACGTCGATCTGCCAGGCCTCGATGTTGCCTGCACGCGCGACCTTGTTCGCGATGCCGGCCCACCAGATCGGCGTGCTCGCGCTGTAGCTCAGCACGCTGACGCGGTCGGCGCGGCCGCTGGCGCGCAGCAGACGCTTGTCGTCGGGCTGGCCGACGTCGATCCAGTGCTTGATCTCGCCGGTCAGGTCCTTGTGCCAGAGCGCGGGCTCGTCGGCGTCCCAGAGGTCTTTGGCGAGTTCGAGCGTGCCGTGGTCGGTGTCGGCGGGCAGGTTCAGCGCGAGTGCGAGCAGCCGCACCATCATGCGTTCGTCGGTCTCGGACGGGTGCCGCGCGATCGTCACCGCGTGGTCGACGTAGACGTTGCGGTCCATGTCGGCGATCTGCAGATTGGCCTTGAAGATGGTCGCCTTGATGGCCATGGTGCGGGTGCGTTGAGTGAGCGGGGATTAGACCAGAGAGACAATCGGGCTCAACACACTGCGCCGAAAGCCTGCCATGAGCATGAAGAAGACCGACCTCGTCAAGAACCTCGCGAAGAAGCTCGACGGCCGCATGAAGGCCGCCGGCGTGCCCGGCCGTTTCGCGCAGGGCGCAGCCGAGGTCGTGGACCGGCGCGAGCAGCGCCGCCGCGACACCGCGGCCGGCCTGGTGCCGTTCGCGTGCAAGCTGCCGGCGGATCTGGTGAAGCAATTGCACGAGCGCGCGACGGCGTTCGAGGGCGGTGTCAACGCGCTCGTTGCCGAGGCGCTGCAGAAGGCGCTAGGCTGAAATGCAAAGAGGCTCCATCGGAGCCTCTTTGCTTGCGCAGATGTCGCTGCTTGCTTCAGCGCGGCTTGCGGCGGCGGCTCAGGCTCACGCCCATCAGGCCGAAGCCCAGGAACATCATCGCGTAGGTCGAGGGTTCCGGCACCGCAGCGGTCACGGTGACGGCGTCGAGCGAGCCGCCGAGCGAGTCGTTGACGCCGATCGCGCGGAAGGTCAGCGTGTCCGAACCGGTACCGGTCACGGTGTAGTTGAACAGGTGCCAGTCATTGCCGCTCAGGTTGCTGCCATTGGCGGTGACGGTCGTGATGCCGACGCCGTTCCACAGCACCTGGATCGGGTTGCTGCCCGCGCTGACGCCGGCGCGAGCCGAGTAGGCGAACGACAGGTCGTAGGTCGCACCGGCCACGGTCGTCAGCGTCTGGGCCATCGCGCTGTTGCTGTACGAGTCGAGCTCGACGAAGTTGACGCCGTCGTAGGCCGTGCCGGCGACGTCGTTGCGTAGCTCGATCCCTGAGCCGCTGACGGTGGTCCAGCCGTTGATCGCGTTGTAGACGTTCCAGCTGCCCGCGGCCTGGGCTTGGTCTTCGAAGCTGCCGTCGACGACGAGGTTGCCGGCGTGGGCGGCACCGAACGAAGCGGCGAGTGCGACGGCGAGGAGGAGTTTCTTCATGGTCTGGTCCTGGGTTCGAGAGGATCCAAGAGCGCCTTGAATCGATGTACGAAGTGTTTCATTTGGCGCCTGCACCGTGGTCCCCCCGAGTGCGGGGGAGGCCACACGCGGGTCGTGCAGCAGTTCACGCGCTGCACCCAAATGTCAGGCCGCGTACAGTCCCAGCGACCAAGGCAGGGCGCCTGACGCGCCGGGAGCAAGGGCATGGCCACGCAAGAGTTCGACCTGTTCGTGATCGGCGCCGGCAGCGGCGGCGTGCGCGCGGCGCGCATGGCGGCGCAGCGTGGCGTGCGCGTCGCGGTGGCGGACGATGCCCCGCTCGGCGGCACCTGCGTCAACCTCGGGTGCATCCCGAAGAAGCTCTACAGCTTCGCGGCGCATTACGCCGAGAGCGCCGAAGAGTCGCACGGCTTCGGCTGGTCCGGGCCGGCGCCGGTGCTCGACTGGTCGGTGCTGAAGGCGAACCGCGCGCGCGAGATCAGCCGGCTGAATGCGGTCTACGCCAGGCTGCTCGACGACGCCGGCGTGCAGCTGCTGCGCGGTCACGCGCGCGTGCTCGGCCCGAACGCCGTCGAGGTCGCCGGCGCGCGCTACGACGCGCAGCGCATCGTCGTCGCGACCGGCGGGCGACCGGTGGTGCCCGACGTGCCCGGCGCCGAGCTGGCCATCACCTCGAACGAGATCTTCGACCTGGCGACCTTCCCGCGCCATCTGCTGGTGGTCGGCGGCGGCTACATCGCGTGCGAGTTCGCATCGATCTTCCGCGGGCTGGGCGCGCAGGTCACGCAGCTGTACCGCGGCGAACAGGTGCTGCGCGGCTTCGACGACGAGGTGCGCCACTTTCTCGCCGGCGAGATGCGCAAGAAGGGCGTCGATCTGCGCACCGGCGTCGACGTGCTGCGCATCGAGCGCGACGCCGGCCGGCTGCGCGCCACGCTGCGCGACGGCAGCAGTGTGACGGCCGATCAGGTGCTGTACGCGACCGGCCGCGTGCCCAACACCGCGGGCCTGGGCCTGAGCGAGATCGGCGTCGAGCTGGCCGCGAACGGCGCGGTGCTCGTCGACGAGCACTACCGCACCGCGGTGCCCAGCATCCATGCGCTGGGCGACGTGATCGACCGCGTCCATCTCACGCCGGTGGCGCTCGGCGAGGCGATGTCCCTGGTCGACGACCTGTACGGCGACGGCCGGCGCGTGGTCGACTACACGCTGATCCCGACGACCGTGTTCACGCACCCGAGCGTCGGCACCGTCGGCCTGTCGGAGGGCGAGGCGCGCGAGCGCTTCGGTGCGCTGCGGGTCTTCCGCAGCGAATTCATGGCGCTGCGGCACACGCTGTCGGGCAGCACCGAGCGCACGCTGATGAAGCTGGTCGTCGATGCGGCGACCGACCGCGTCGTCGGCCTGCACATGGTCGGCGCGGACGCCGGCGAGATCGTGCAGGGCTTTGCGGTCGCGATGAAGGCCGGCGCGACCAAGGCCGTGTTCGACGCGACGCTGGGCATTCACCCGACCGCCGCCGAGGAGTTCGTGACGATGCGCGAGCCGGTGATGGCATGATGCGCGGCTGCTGAAAACGACGACCCGATTGCCATGCGAACGCTTGCCACCGCCTTGCTGTCCCTGACTCTGCTCGCGACCAGCGCGGCGCCGGCCGCCGACAAGCCGAAGAAGGAAGGCGCCTTCGGCAAGGGCGGCGGCGCGTTGCTGACGAAAGAGCAGCTGCGCAACTGCATGACGCTGAAGGCCCGTGTCGCGCAGCAGGACGACGATCTGACCAAGGAGCAGACCGCGCTCGTCGCCACCAAAGGCGAGATCGGCCGCGCCGGCGACGCGCTCAAGGGCAAGCTCGAATCCCTGGACCGCAGCAACGCCGAGGCGGTGGCCGCGTACAACGACGAATCGCAGGTGCGCGACAAGCAGATCGACGACTACCAGGCCCGCGTGACGGCGTTCAACACACGCGTCGAGGCCAACAACGGCGACCGCGATGCCTACACCAAGGCGTGCGAGAACCGCCGCTTCCTCGAGGACGACGAGCTCGCGATCAAGAAGGGGAAGTGACGGCCCCGCGCGGGCGCGCGGCCTAGAATCTGCGCCTCTCTTACCCTGAGACGCGCGCCATGACACTTGCCACAAGCAACCCGCTGCTGCAGCCTTGGAACCCGCCGTACGGGCTGCCGCCGTTCGAAGCGGTCAGCGCGTCGGATTTCGAGCCCGCGTATGAGCAAGCGCTGGCGCAGCACCTGGCCGAGGTCGAGGTGATTGCCGGCGACGCCGCGGCGCCCACGTTCGACAACACCATCGCCGCCGTCGACCGCTGCGGCCGCTTGCTCGACCGCATCGACAACCTGTTTCATAACCTGGCGGCCAGCGAAACCTCGCCGGCGCTGCAGGCGGTGGAGATGCGCATGGCGCCGCGGCTGGCTGCGCACAGCAGCGCGTTCTTCATGCACCGCGGCTTGTTCGCGCGCATCGATGCGCTGCATGCGCAGCGCGATGCGCTCGGGCTGACGCCTGAGCAGCGGCGCGTGCTCGAGCGCTACCACGCCGACTTCGTGCGCGCCGGCGCCAAGCTCGACGCGGCGGCGCAAAAGCGCTATGCGCAGATCATGGCGCGGCTGGCCGAGCTGACCACGCGCTTCGGCCAGAACGTGCTGGCGGACGAGTCGGCCTTTCAGCTCGTGCTGCGCACCGAGGCCGATGCGGCCGGCCTGCCCGACTTCGCGCGCGCCACGATGCGCCAGGCCGCGCTCGACCGCGGCCTGGGCGACTGCATGCTGGTGACGCTGTCGCGCTCGCACATCGTGCCGTTCCTGACCTTCTCCGAGCGGCGCGATCTGCGCGAGCAGGCCTGGCGCGCCTGGACGAGTCGCGGCGAGCATGCGGGCGAGCACGACAACCGCGAGGTCGCGCGCGAAATCCTCACACTGCGCAACGAGCAGGCGCGCCTGCACGGCTACGCCAGCTATGCCGACTACGCGCTGACCGACACGATGGCGCGCGACCAGGCGGCGGTGACTGCGTTGCTGAAGCAGGTCTGGGAGCCGGCCAAGGCGCGCGCGCTCGAAGAGCAGCAGGCGCTGGAGGCGCTCGCGCTGTCGCGCGGTGAGACGCTCGCGCTCGAGCCCTGGGACTGGCGCTTCTATGCCGAGAAAGTGCGCCAGGTGCGCTACGACCTCGACGAGGCGACGATCAAGCCCTACTTCCCGCTCACGCGCATGGTCGAGGCGGTGTTCGACTGCGCCCAGCGCCTGTTCGGCCTGCGCTTCATCGAGCAGCCGCTGATCGAGGCCTACCACCCGGACGTGAAGGTCTACGAGGTGCGTGGTGCCGACGACGCGGTGATCGGCGTCTTCCTGCACGACAACTTCGCCCGCGCGACCAAGCGCAGCGGTGCGTGGATGAGCTCGCTGCGCAAGCAGTCGCGCAACGGCGTGGGCCGCGGCGAGCAGGTGCTGCCCATCGTCCTCAACAACAACAACTTCGCGAAGGGCGCGGCCGGCGAGCCGACGCTGCTGAGCTTCGACGACGCGCACACGCTGTTCCACGAGTTCGGCCACGGCCTGCACGGGCTGCTGTCGAGCGTCACCTACGAGCGCGTGGCAGGCACCGCGGTGCTGCGCGATTTCGTCGAGCTGCCGTCGCAGCTGTTCGAGCATTGGCTGGACGAGCCCGAGGTGCTGAAGCGCCACGCGCGCCACTACCAGACCGGCGAGGTCATTCCCGATGCGCTGATCGAGAAGCTGCAGCGCGCGCGCCTGTTCAACCAGGGCTACGAGACGGTGCGCTATACCGCGTCGGCCCTGGTCGACATGGCGGCTCACGCGCTGACCGATGCGCAGGCGCCCGACGTGGTGGCGTTCGAGCGCGACGAACTCGTGCGCATCGGCGCGCCCGCGACGGTCGGCATGAACCACCGGCTCACGCACTTCCAGCACCTGTTCTCGGGCTCGGGCTACGCGGCCGGCTACTACGTCTACCTGTGGGCCGAGGTGCTCGATGCCGATGGCTTCGATGCCTTCGTCGAGGCCGGCAACCCGTTCGATCCGGCGGTCGCGCGGCGGCTGCGCGAGTTCATCTACGCGTCGGGCAACTCGCTCGAACCGTCGGCCGCGTACAACGCCTTCCGAGGCCGCGCGCCGACGGCGCTGCCGATGCTCAAGCAGCGCGGGTTGGTCACTCCAGTGTCGTAGCGCGCGCTACGACACTGGCGCGACCGGGAAGCGCTGCGCCATCGCGCCGAGGAATTCCTTGAAGCGGATCGGCTTGGTCCAGTAGTCCTCGAAGCCGTTGGCCAGTGCCCGCGCGATGTCCTCGGGCATCGCGTTCGCCGACAGCGCGACGCAGGGGATGGCGGCCGTTTCGGGGTGCGTGCGCAGCTGGCGCAGCACCTCGAAGCCGTCGAAGTCGGGCAGCTGCATGTCGATCAGGATCAGGTCCGGCCGCAGGCTGCGGGCGCGCGCCACGCCGGCCGCGCCGGTGAGCTCCGAGACGATGCGCACGCCCGGCAGCTGGCCGATCAGCTCCTCGACGAGCAGCACGTTGACGCTGCTGTCCTCGATGTAGAGCACCTGGCCCGAGCGCTTGCCGGGCTGCGGGGCCGACGCGATCTCGGCCGCCCCGTCGAGCTCGCGCAGCTCGGCCGGCCGCGTCGCGGCGACGATCTCGGCGCCGGCCTGCGGCAGCACGACGTCGAACGCCGTGCCGCGGCCGGCTTCGCTCGTCACGCCGATGCGCCCGCCCATGCCCTCGACGAGCGCGCGTGCGATCGTCATGCCGATACCCGAGCCTTCGATGCCTTCGTGGTCGAGCCCGAGGCGGTTGAAGGGTTCGAACAAGTGCGCCAGCTGCTCGGCGTTCATGCCGCGGCCGGTGTCGCGCACGCGCAGCCGCACGTCGTCGGCCACGATGGTCGAGTCGACGATCACGTCGCCGCCGATGCGGTTGTACTTGACGGCGTTGCTCAGCAGGTTGAGCAGCACCTGGTGCAGCCGCGTGTGATCGGCCAGCGCCAGGCCGTCGAGCCGGCCGGTGCGGATCGTGATGCGCCGCGCTGCCGCCGGTTCTTCGACCAGCGGCAGCGCACGCGCCACGGCCAGCGCCATTGACACCGGGCGCAGGTCGAGCTTGAGCGTGCCGGCCTCGAGGCTGGACAAGTCGAGCGCATCGTTGATCAGCGCCAGCAAGTGCTCGCCGGCGGCGCGGATGTGGCTGAGCTTGTCGAGCTGATCCGAGGCGTCTTGCCGCTGCCGCGCTTCGAGCTGCAGCAGCTGCGTGAACCCGAGCACCGCATTCAGCGGCGTGCGTAACTCGTGGCTCATGCGCGCCAGGAACTGCGACTTGGCCTGGCTCTCGCGCTCGGCCAGCAGCGCCTGCTGGCGCGCGAGCTCGGCGTTCTTGTGGTCGGTGATGTCCCAGTTCACGCCGACGCGGCGCACGACCCGGCCGAGCCCATCGAACAGCGGCGCCGAGCGCGAGGCGAGCCAGCGGTATTGGCCATCGGGCCAGCGCACCCGGAACTCGTAGGCCGTGCCCTGCGCGCTGGCGATGAGCTCGGGGCGGGTGTCGAGCACGTGGCTGTGGTCGTCCGGGTGGACGAGCCCGAGCCGCTCGGCGCGGTTCAGCGACGCGGCGCGCGGTGGCATGCCGCGCAGCCGGAACATCTGCTCGTCCCACAGCGCGGGCTGGCCGCTTTCGTCGGTTTCCCAGGTGCCGATGCCGGCGTGGCGCGCGATCAGCGCGGCGCGTTCGCTGGCGGCGTGCAGCGCGGCCTGCGCGGCGTGCCGGTCGGTCACGTCCATCGCGATGCCGAACGCCCGCGTCGGGTCGCCGCCGCTGCGGTCGAGGTCCGCGCGCAGCACCATCCAGCGGACGCGGCCGTCACGCAGCCGGATGCGAAACTCGATCTCGAAGGCGCGCGACTCGTGGCGCAGGAATGCGCGCGTCGTGCGGGTCACCTGCTCGAGGTCTTCGGGGTGGACGCAGCGTGTCAGCCACTCGCCGAGCGTGGGCGGCCCGGTCGCGCCGACCATGTCGAAGAGCTCGTACATCTGCGGGTTCCATTCGGTCTGCCGGGTGCCGACGATGGTCGTCCAGATGCCGATGCGCGCCGCGCCCGCGGCCGCCTCGAGGCGCCGCGCGAGCTCCTCGGCGCGGCGCGAATGCTCGGCCTGCTCGGTCACGTCGAGCGAGACGCCGATGAAGCCGAGCGGCTCGCCGTCGGCACCGCGCTCGATCACGCGGCGCACGAGGATGTCGCGCCAGCGGCCATCGGCACGCCGATGCCGAACCTGGACGTCGGTCGGCACGCCGGTGGCCAGCGCGTGCGCCGACGACGCCGCGAGCTTGGCCACGTCGTCCGGATGGGTGACGGCGCGCGCCTCTTCCAGCGTCAGACCGCCCGGCTTGAATGGGATGTCCAACACCTTGAAGCCGTGGTCGTTGTAGTAGATGCGATCGGTCTTCAGGTCGTGGCGCCAGATCACGATGTCAGCGAGCTCGGTGACGAGCTTGAGCTGCGCCGCCGCGTCGTCGCGCGAGCGCGCGAGTTCGTAGACCTCGGTGTCGTCGACCATGATGCCGATGGCGCGCGCGGGCTGGCCGTCCGGGCCGTTCTTGACCTCCCATTGCGACTGCAGCCGCCGCACGCTGCCGTCGGGCTGGATCACGCGATAGCGGGCGATGTGGCGGCCTGGGCGCTTGGTCGACTCGAGGTAGCGGTTGTCGATGCGATCGTCTGGGTGGACGCGGCTGGCCGCGACCGCGAAGTCGGGCGTGCCTTCGGTCGGCGTCATGCCCCAGAAGGCGAACACATGGCGGTCCCAGCGGCCGCGGCCGGAGGGGATCTCGCGCTCCCAGACGCCGAGGCGGCCGAACTCCTGCGCCATGTCGAGCAGCTCGGACAGGTGCTGCGCGCGTGCGGCCAGCGCGTGGCTGGCGGTGATGTCGCGCAGGGTCCAGAGCAGCTCGTCGGCGACTCGGGTCACGCGGGCCTGCACCCACAGCGCGTCGCCGCTGGCGGCACGCAGCGCGATCTCGGTGTCGACGGCATCGCCGCTGTGCAAGGCCGCGAGCAGTGCGGCGCGGGCGCTGCCTCGCTGCCAGTCCGGCGGCGCCAGGCTCAGCAGCGCGTCGCCCGCGTTCAGCCCGGTGGCGCGCGCCAGGGCGTCGTTGCACCAGCGCAGCCGGCCGGTGGCGTCGGTCAGCGCGAGCAGGTCATGGCTTTGCGCCAGCCATGCGGCAAGCCATGCCGGAGGCGCTGGCGGCGGCAGTGGCGAGGAAGAGGCAGGTGCGATGGTCAGGCTCCGGGCGCCGCAGGCTGCGCCCAGGCAGCCGGTGCGCGCAGTCTAGTGCTGCGCGGCAGCCCGCAGAAACCGATCGCACCGAGGGCCCCGGCGCCGGGGCCTGCGATCGGTCCTCAGGCGCTGGCGACTTGCAGTACCAGTTTGCCGAAGTTCTCGCCGTTGAACAGCTTCAGCAAGGTCTCGGGGAAGGTCTCGAGCCCGACGACGACGTCTTCCTTGCTCTTCAGGCGGCCGTCCTTCATCAGGCCGGCCAGCTCGGCCACCGCGACCGGGAAGCGATCGGCGTAGTCGAACACGACCATGCCTTCCATGCGCGCGCGGTTCACCAGCAGCGACAGGTAGTTCGCCGGGCCCTTCACCGGCGTCGTGTTGTTGTACTGGCTGATCGCGCCGCAGATGATGATGCGGGCGTGGCGCGTGATGCGGGTCAGCACGGTATCGAGGATCTCGCCGCCGACGTTGTCGAAGTAGATGTCGATGCCCTTCGGGCAGGCGTCGCGCAGATCGGTCTTGAGGTTGCCGGCCTTGTAGTCGACGCAGGCGTCGAAGCCGAGTTCATTGACGACCCACTCGCACTTCGCGGCGCCGCCGGCGATACCGACGACGCGGCAGCCCTTGGCCTTGGCGAGCTGGCCGACGGTCTGGCCGACCGCCCCGGCCGCGCCCGAGACCACGACGGTCTCGCCGGCCTTGGGCATGCCGATGTCCATCAGCCCGAAGTAGCCGGTCATGCCGGGCATGCCGAGCACGTTGAGCCACTGGTTCGGCGTGCCCAGGCGGGTGTCGATCTTGAACAGGCCGTTGCGCTTGAAGTCGGTGCCGGCGATCTGGCAGTACTCCTGCACACCGGGCGTGCAGCTGACGATGTCGCCGACCGCGAAGGCCGGGCTCTTCGACGCGATGACCTGGCCGATGCCGCCGGCGCGCATCACCTCGCCGATGCCGACCGGCGGGATGTAGCTCTTGGCGTCGTTCATCCAGCCGCGCATCGCCGGGTCGAGCGAGAGCGCGAGCGTCTTGACCAGCACGCCGCCGTCTTCGGGCTCGCCGACCGGCTCGGTGGTGAATTGCCAGCCGTCGCGCGTGGGCAGGC
>Ga0307509_10001097_pt1 | contig 46381 bp, 38 predicted proteins | sample 10_EM_MG_FD_202245 | JGI IMG/M metagenome (GOLD analysis project Ga0307509, IMG submission 202245) | Populus trichocarpa ectomycorrhiza microbial communities from riparian zone in the Pacific Northwest, United States - 10_EM | ecosystem: Host-associated > Plants > Roots > Unclassified | place... | reverse complement strand
AGTAGGAGACTAGGTCACAGTAGTTAGAGCTCTTCACGCTACCACCTAAGTACTTTCTTACAATATAACTTTACCTTTACCTTTACCTTTACCTCTCTCTCATATGCAAGCAACCTAGCTCTTAAGCGTCAGAGCAAATACGACCTTGTCAAGACAAGGACAGTCTCACATCTCTCTCAAGAGGGAGGAAATTACGATACGAAGAAGTTCCCTCACCATCTCTCCCCAATAGCCAAGTGGAGTGAGATAAGACGACTATAAGATAGTCCAAGACGAAGACGAGACTATAAGTTAATCTTGGAAAGAAGAACACTCTCGGATACTTGAAATAACTAGAACTATAAAGATAGTTCAAAATATTCGAGTAAGTAATTTGTTACCTGTTGCATAACTAACCCCTCTAGGGTAGGATTGTTACACCTACACATTGGCTTTTTTTGTTGTCAATGGGAAAACATGTCTGAAGTGTGGTAACTATAAAAACTACTTCTGAGATAAAAGCTATTTTGTTTTTGTCAAATGTAAATGACTTCTCAGCTTTAATTAAAAACATTAAAAATAAAATAACTTGATCAAAATCTAATACAATAGGTAAGATATATTTCTATGTATTTAAATATATCAAAATTTATTATTTAATATAGTTTTCAACTAGGTTAATATTTAAGGGATAGTAATCTGCCAAGTTGTTTTAGTCTTGGCAGACATTTTGATATCATTTTAACGTGTCTTTTATATAGAAAGTTGCAACTAAAAAGTAGTACTTTTATTTCAACAATGAATAGCAACACAGTGGTTTGTTTAATTGACATGAAAATGAGTTACAAACATAGATAGAAGTGAGAAGAATCTTTCTATGGAAAAAAGTTACTTTTGAGGTATTTCATATTTTTGTATATAAAATGTGCTACAGAGGTCACTAGAGTCCACAAACCATCTCCTCTACACCTTTGACAATTGAAATCTCAACACCAGAGAAATTATCATCAACTCCTTCACCCCCCCTCTCCTCCCCCTTGATGGCTTCTGCCTTGGGGAGTGATGCTATCCACGCTTTTCTCTCTCCAGGGGCCCTCCCCCCCTCCCCCTATGGGGTTCTTGTTTTTGTTCATGGTTGACTTTCACTCATGAAGTTCGGTTCTCCCCCATTACCCAACACCTCCTTTGTACCTCGCTTAGGTTTTTGCACGGTCAGCATTCCGTTCCCTTCATTCACGGTTGGTGCTGAGCTTTCCAAGCCCTTTGCGAAGTACCCCTCCATCTCTGTTACGTGGTCCTGTTGGGAATACTTCGGTTAGTAACTTCACGGCCTTGTCTTTGTTTCGCATTTGGAAAAGCATTGGCTGCGGTCACTCTCATCGGTCAACTCAAGTGTTTGGACTAGTCCTTCCTATATCCACCTCCCTTGGTCTTCGTCCCGTTGCTCAGTTACAGCTACACTACCCCCCCCCACCTGGCACCTTACTGCCCCTTCCCCGGCTGGCACCCTACTACCCCTTTCACTTCAGGCTGGCACCCCACCCTACTGCTTCACCCTCTAAGTGGTTGACCTTCGATCGCTATACAAAAGCACGTCTTGGTTACGCCCGTCCTCTTGGCCATCGCTAATGCTGTTGGCCACTCCCACCGGGGACCCCTCTTTGATGTCCTCTCTATTCCCTGCTCTCAACCTCCCCCCAGGCATCGCCTCATCCTCCAGCACCGCTTCGTCGAGCAGGTACATACTTTCTCTTCCTAAGCTTTGGCTAATCTGCGTCAATCATCAGACGTATATTTTCTTTGTCAGGGGTCCATACTTTCTTTTGTTCTTATATTTTCGGTTGTAGATGTCGCTAAGGGTTCTCCTCTCCTTCCTGCTTGCTTCATTCCTTTCTACTTCCTTCGTATATACGAGTATGTTCGTGGGTTTTGGTTGGGCGATAGTAGAAATGTGCCTTTGGTCTCATGCCAGAGGGACTTGGGGGTTTGGATGTTTCCCGGTGTGAGGAGGAATAGGGTTTTTGTTGGCCATAGCGATAAGCTGCATGCTGTCTTTGTACCTTAAACAAACAAATACATATGATTGAAAAAAAAAAAAAAAAAAAGAGGTCACTAGAGTCTCAAAAATATTTTCTAAGCAATTCAGAGTATACTCTAAAGGACTATCTAGATAATTATGTAAAAATAAATTATTTGGTGTTGGAGGCCAATGTGTAGGTTCTAACAAAACCACACTCATATCAGATTCACTTTTTAATTTTTTAAAAGGCATCAGTACAAACCTCTATTTTTCAATATAATTAATGATTTAATATCCTTATATTGGAAATTGTAAATCTGATAATAATAATTTAAAGATTTAGTTATAGTTAGAATATTAAATTTTTATATTAGGAATAAATATATGGTTATTTGATAAGATGCCCCTCGGTGGTGGCAAATTTAACAGAATACCCCTGTAAAAAAAAACCATTGATAGAATGCCACTTTGTCGGCCGAGATATAAAACAAGAAAGAAAATAAGGGTCCTAATGCTATTACATATATGTTGTGTGAAGTAATACCTATCTTGAACTTGAATGTGCTTATTTTATTCCATCCCCAGAACTTATCAACTATCAGCCTTATGTCTATCGATAATCACCATCCTTAGTTCACCTCCGGAGGGCCCATAGAAGGCCAGTGTCACAAATCATGACTTTGAAAGAATGGTCTCACATGATTAATAATTATTAGTCATCGGTATGGAATATTTCACACTATAAGATCAGTCGACTTATAGTTCTCACATGATTTGCGATTGTGTATCATTATTATATTGATGTTTTGGTAACTCACAATTGTGAGTCACAAATGATGTAATGACTTTCGTGCATGACTCTACTTGGAGTCACAAGTTTCACTCATGTGAGTGCTTTACTCACATGATTACGTTTATGACTTATTATTGGTTTAAGGTATGTTGTGGGTGACTCAATAAGGGAGTCACCAGGGTTAGGGTTGTGAGAAGAGTCTCTATATAAAGGAGATTGGATTATGATAGTTAGAGCCACGAACCTTCTCCCCTACACCTCCGGCGATTGAAATCTCAACACCATGGGAAATCATCACGGACGGTCCCCTCTCCCCTTCTTTGATGGCCTAGTTGCCTAGAAGGGTGAAGCTACTCCCCTCCGCCTCTCCCCTCTGATTCCCTCCTGATGGCATTGTCTATGGGCAGTCTTTGTCTAGGGGTTTCACGGTTACTCTCCCCTCCTTTCTCCGCACTGTGTTACGCTGCCCTCGCTTAACACTTTGCACGGTCGGCAACCCCCTTACCTCGTCAATGGGTCGGTCGCAGTCTCGGGCTATCGGTGAAGTAGTGGCCCTGGTGGCTCTGCTCTCTGGTATTGCACTATCTCCTGAGAGTCCTCTCCGGTACGGTCGGCATCTCGAAAAGTCGTGATCTCGCTTCGGTCGCCTTCCCTCGTACTTCTCGGTTTGGGTCTACCCCTCCTTTCTCCGCTCCTACGGTTTCGTCGGCTCGCACCCTTCTGCCTTCTCTCCTTGGCTGGCACCCTACTGCCCTTGCCACCTGGCCTCTGTTCCCTCATGATGGTCTTGAGTTGGGATCTGGCATGGCTGTGTGCGTGCTGGTGAACTCCTCGTGTTCCTAGGGGTATCATGCTGCCACCTCTGTCCCTCGTGGGATACGCACCTCCCCCGGTCCGGTTTCCAGTGGGCCTACAGTCTTTACTCTGTCCTGCCACACACTTCCTATGTGTTGGTTTGGATTCGGATCTCCCTCTGGGGTTCGCTTGCCCCTTCAGCTGGGCCTTGTGCCCCGGGTACTTTTACCCCTTTGTGTGTGCTGTTGAGGCCATGACTTTGTCCTACTGGCTCCTTGATCCCTCCCCTGATTCCTCAGAATGGGATCTATTGCTGGGCTAAGGGTGGGTTGTCTATGGCTCTTGGGTTCTAGGTATTCCTTTCTAGATAGGCTTGAGGTTTCCTTACTTTTCCTTGGTTGTTCATTGTCGGCGTAAGGTTTTTCTTATGGGCTGCATCTCTCCGGAGGTTTTTGGTTTGAGGTTTTCAGGCCTGTACTTTCTCTTGTAGTTTTCTACCCATAGTACCAGATACTTCCTCAGACCCGAGGGTATTGGACAGGGTCAGAGGGTTTTTAGTGGGAGAGAGGCTGGATGGAGGGTAGTTGAAGGTTGTTGGCTACATACCGCAAGGTGATCAGGCCCTTGTACCTAGTTAGCTTCTTAGCTTGATAAACAAGTTCAAACCGGAAAAAAAAAAAAAAAAAGTTTACGATAGTTAGAGCTCTTCATGCAACTATCTAAGTACTTTCTTTAAGATTACTTTTGGTTATGTTATAAATTACATACTATTATATTCTTTACCACGTATTATCATATCTAAGATATAAGCTTCAATCAATAAGAAGTCTTATATATATCTTCGCTATTAAGATAATGGAGGAGATATGAAGAGTCATAAAAAGCTCTACTGAGATAATTAAGATTGTGCCAATCGAATTAAGAACACAATTAGGTCGTTACTTGTTGTTTACGAACCTCTCTAGCAGAGATTGCTACAGCCAGCCAAAAAGCACAAATGAATGGGGGATCACCAATCACGCATTCCCAGTACCAGTGGAGAAATTATGAGCAAAGCACCTCCAAGATGTTCTACCTGTAGTAAAGTTGGTCATTATGCTCAGACATGCCAACAATCTCATATTCAGTGCTTGCCTCTATATATTAGCATAATAATATATTTACATTTTCCACTCCCAACATTCTAATTCATTTGTGCTACACCTATTTAATGGTGCAGGAGGTAAGCCCTAATGAAAATATGTACTACTTGAATATACAATAGAGTGACATTCTATCAAACCTTTTTTCATAGGGGCATTCTGTTAAATTTGCCACCACTGAGGGGCATCCTATCAAATAACCGATAAATATAATATTAAGTTACTAGTTAGAAGTGCTAAAAAGTACAAAGAGGACTAATTGAATTATACTAAAATGAGATTTGGTTTATGTAAAATAGCTACTATATTTCTATTATTCCATTTATTATGTTAATTCTTAAATATTATTTCTCTCTATTCTATCAATGTGAGTAGTAAGAAATTTGTAATATTCATAACTAATCTACTTTAATCAGAGCTCTATATAAGCACTGCGACTCAAATGAGAATTTGCAATTTAAGTATAGTCCTAAGGTCAAAATTATTATTTGTAGACTTAAGTACCATTGAAAATACATAAAAATAACTGAAATCTATAGTTCCTGAAGTCTCGATTTGTTATTCTATCTTTTAACCAATTAAGAGAAAGTAAATATAATTATCCGGTTAAAGATTTAGTAAATTAAAATTGTGAATTTCTAAAATATGTTCCTTTTTTCTATATGTAGTGCTCATTGATTAGTCTGCTTTATCCTTGGGCTTGGGCTAAGTGCCAAAAACTTTTATAGGCCCTCAGAGAAAATGGGATATGTTTTAAAAATAAGAAGTTTTATCCAGCTACATTTAATTCAACATTGAACTATAGCTTATTATACTAAAATATTATAACTGGAATGATCAGGACAACTAATTTGCTAGGAATTGATCTACTTGCTGCCCTGGTTGTAAAGTTCTTGAGTAATAAAATACAGAATTTTTGGTGGAAAAGTGGCCACCAATAATGACTCTTGTGAGAGCACTGTATGATACTAATAAACTATGACTATGATACTGAGAAGATAATGAGATTTATCATGAGAATAAGAATTTCAAAATACAAGTTCTTTGATTTTATATTGATATATTTTCAATCTTAATTAATAAAGAGATAGGAGGACAAATCTTACCTTCTCTGACCCTGAACTTTTATAATAGTTTCAATCTATAGTTGAGCCAATAAATAGTTACTTTTGTCCAATGATTATGATCCTAGAATATTATCCATTATAAGAAGTTTCGACTTGGAAACAAGGGGTCCTTACTAGCACAGTAATCTGTTTTTATTTTGGGCTCGGGTTTTCTTTTTACTCCACCAAAAGTGTTCCTCGGAAGGGGGTAGAAGATTGGAAAATAGTAGGGAGAGGTTTTTTTCTTGTCCCTCCTTTCCTCAGTATTCCTTGCTCTGTTTTGCTTGGGTTTTGCGACATGAGCCCAGGTTCGATACCGGGGGCCAAAGCATATGCTTGATAGCCCGGGACAATTCCAAGGTCTGAAAATTTTCATGGACCTTTAATCCAAAGGGCTCCACAATTTACCTTGGCCCCTTAACGTGAGTACCAATTGTTCGAATTCTTCCTGTACCATACAACAAAATACAGTGCCACAGCGCGTTGCAACTTCAAAGATTATCGGCTAGAAAAAAGGCAGAATATATTCGTAGGTCAATGCAGGCTCGAGCTTTCAGCATGCAGTGGGCGGATGCCGGCTGCTGCGCAACACATTACTCGTGGTGGCTTATTCCACTACCGATCGAGGCCAAAGCGTTTCTAGAGCCACATAACAATCTTTCTATCAAAGAAACATGGAAAGGATGGGGGAGGGGGAGGGCGAGGGAAGTAAGCGCCGGCAACTACACGCCCATAGGCGTTCCCTACTATTTACTGCTGTGGCCCCCCTCATGAGGAAAGAACGAAGAGGGAAGAGAACTCAGGATTGAGGAAGGGGAAAGTGGAGGGTGGGAAACGTTGGTCTTCTCCCGAGCTGACGCTGTTTTTAGAGACTGTAACGTAGTTCACTGTATAGAGAGAGACACAAATGTATATTTGAGCACTATAATAGGTTGAACTTTAGTTCAGATCGTAATTGTGGCCAGTATTTGAGTGCATTGCTCTCTTTATTGTTGAGTACGTTTTCCCATAGGCTCGGGGGTACCTAGCCAACTTTTGGATGTGACATTGTTTGTCGGGTCTTGTTTTTTTAATTTTTTAGCCACTAGACTGTAAGTGAATTAGTTGCCAGATCGAATATCATAATTGGTTAGTTGGATCGTTTCTTCTCCCTGACCGTCCGGTTCGGTATCATACCCGCACTGCGGAACAACTCCTTGCAAACCGGGTGGGTCAAGGGCGGGTCGGTCCGAGGAGTGTCAAGTACCTTGCGGTAGAGGATCGAAGTCTGCCTAAGTCACCCTAATGGGAGGCACTATCATGGGTGCACCCCCCAGGCCGCTAGATATCCTGAAGGTGCTCGGACTCTTTAGAACACCCTTCTCCTGTTTTGGGTTCTGGTGGCGATCCCCGATTTATGCTCGAAGCAAAACAAAAGACAAGAAAAACAAGAAAACATGGATATCCAAAGGCGTGCGCTCGTGCTGTCAGTTAGGTTGGTCTCACATGGTTTCCCCTCATCCTCCCGCACACTGGCTGCAAGAACGGCATCGGATCGGGGGAGTTCAAAGGCAAATGGGCGTGTCTCAGATTAGCTCTACCGCGGCAAGGAATGGGGGCTCTTCCTGGTTTGGATGGCTTCGGGGATTAGCGATGTTTAGTTCCCTAGTGGCAGATTCTACCCATGTGCCAGTGGCTGTTCCACGGAGGTTTGTATCATAAATACGATAGGGGAAAGCCGGCCCCGGGATCTGTTAAAGCTCGACGGACAGGTATTAAACTTTAAACCGAATAGAGCATTCCCGCCGGGGCTGCTTGGTCTTTGGCGCAGACCTCTGTTGATCAAGACATTTCGAATTCCCGGTGTCGATTCCGGAGACAGCCTACAGACCACTAGGATACCGGAGGGGGGCCTAGCTTCCTTCTCTTCCCTTATTCCTCTGTGTTTTTCCTTTCTTTTTTTTCGTGCTTGGTTTCCTGTTTTCCTGCACCTGCTAGCTGCCACCCACTGCCAATGCGGTATTTGGGAGCTTAATTTTATCCTATTGCTCTTGGCGTAAAGCGCCTCACACACTTATGTATGCATCATCGGGTCTATCCGCAGAATCGCGAACAGGCTAGACGCCGAGTTGAGATATTTGAAATGAAAACCTACCTATCACATATCATCACCCTGGTTGTGGCACCGGTTTCTTGCAGAGGACCAATAAGCGAGGCTCATGAAAAACGATATGAAACCTTGCATGTGTCTCCCGGTAGTCCTCCAGGGATATCCCACTTGCAGTTCTAGTACTCTTTTTCCCTTTGATCTGGAGTATGCTACTAGAGTACTAGCGAATTATGTTTCTGGGTCTTGAGGTCCTGGAGGCAATCAGTGCCCCACTATAAATATCCTTTCATAAACAGATGCCTACAATTGACACTAGACAAGCAAAAAGGGTTTCTGTGATAAAATGAAAAAATGGTAACTACTAATAGAACAACTACTACTCAACCTATGGAAGGATACAGCGTTGATAAAAAGCCTTGAATATTTTTAGAATCCATGACTGTTAAGAGCTGGTGTAACGGTCCTGCTAGAATATTGAGAGAACTAAGCTTACAAAGATTGTTTCTAAGAGTGAATAAGAGTTATTATTCTCACCGCCGAGCGGGTTGTGGGGATCTCGGCCCCTCTGTTTACCAATGGTTAGTATCCTCTTAAAAGACTAGTGCATGTGCTAGTTCCAGGTCCTGGAAGCATCCTGCCTCGTGCCGCAACCGGGAAACCGATGTGCAGATTGCGCTATTAAGGGAGCCTGACTGGCTAACGGGACATTGGTTCCGGAAGGCGCAAAAAAAAAACTTTCTTGCCAGGTTCTGAGTGTTACCTCAATGCGCTATCATTCAATCAAACCGTGGAGGTTTAAAAAGAGTTTGGCCAACCGATTGAGAGCCGAGACCTGCATTTGCCATCCGGTAGTCCCACACCCCTTTGCTCGAGACTCGAGTACTCAAGATTGGTGAGAGAAAGAAGCCCTATCGGGAGGTTTGTTGAGCCTGCTCAGCTGTTCTCCGGTTGGTCGGGAATCTGGCGAGCGCGTATATCGTCTAAAGAAAAATCATGAAGAACCACTCTCATGATCCCTCATCGAAAGCAGCATGCACAGTGTAATCTGGAATTTGGTTTTGATGATGTCTGGGGAGGTCAGGTATTTCTCGCATGGTAACGCCTTTTCTAGACTTACGATCAGGAAGCAGCATTGTCAAGCTCTTTTTGGGGAACAACTCCCAAGTTATCACAATTCAAGAGTGACGGCCCTCCTTTACCTGAACCCAGGATGGCACAAGCAAATCATAGACTGGCGACTGATCCAGATAGAATCCTGTCGATAGTTAGGAACTAACTCACCTCGTTACAGCGATCGAGCATAAACGGCCAAATCAAAGGAACAAAAGAAATTTTTTAGCAATTGGACGTCATTGCGCCGGAACATCGCCAAGAAGGGAAGAGCACACCCACCGAGTGATATCCTATGTAGTGATGAGCGGGTCATAGAGTTTAAACACCTGAGTCCACTAGGCTGTTACAGTAGCCAAAAATAGACTAGCGCTTATAAAACATTAGTCATAGTAACCCAGTATAGTGTCGGGGGTTTGAATTGCAAACCTCATCGCTGTGATGCTGTGCAGGTGGAGTTGGATTTGCTTCACACCTTCCCTGGAAACACCCCCAAGGTGGGCTGCTAGAGGCATAGCCGATAATTTGTCGTCCTTAGGTTGACATTAATGACCCCATACACAGCGCGGGTACCGGCATCCGCGTCAGAACCATAGAATTTGTAATAGGACAGAGAAGCAGTGATCTATCTGACTCTGTGTCGGTATGCAATCCTGCAACGGGTCCTATTGTTGAGCCCACCAAGCTTCTGGATGGTGGGAAGTGGGGAGAGAAATGGGGTACTGGGGATAGATATTGCAGAGCGGTAGCTTGAAACCATCTCTCGGCTCAATTTCAAAGACTAAACACTATCAGTGGGTCCCGACATGGAGTGAACCTCTGAGAGCCCAATCTTCACCAAATATTTCCAAAATATATCACCTATATTGCACATCATTATTGTGTCTATAGTGTTCAAGTGGTAGATGATAGTGCCTGATTGACTTAATGATGATATTAGTATCTTGTGAATTTATGATCACCCAGGTATGCGTATGGATGTGCCGATAATAGGCTGCTCTGGCTGGGACCTTAGAGACTGCCGAGCTTTTAGTTACGATACTTTCTTCCGCGCTTTGGCGGAGGGATGGAAATAGAAGGATCTGAAAATGAAACAGATTGAGTAGTAGAAAAGGTACTACCGACTAATGCTACAGGTTTAATATGTGCCATGAAGTGTGTTCCTTAGGTTCTAGTGCGAGATTTTGGGCACACAGTAGGGATTCCGTGGTTATTGTAGTCTAGCTACCTAGAATCTATTGTTCATGCGTCAGTACTCGCGCTTAAAATAAGTTATGGTACATATGAGAGAGCATTGCAACCATATCTAGTAATGACCACAAATATGATCTCTATCACAAATATCTCAACAAGAAAAAATATAAAATATAAAAGAAGGGCAAAATGAACCAGAATTATGTAGATCAGCCTTGAAAATGATTTTCCTTCCCATCTTGGATACATTGCTGGAGTGTTCATTGGAGGATGTTGTGATGACTTTGGTATTCCTTCGTTGTCACCTTGGCCACCAATGTACCATAACTTATTTTAAGCCCGAGTAGAGTGCATGACACTAAGGATAAATGGTGCGCAACAAGAGTTTGCCAAGGCTTCTGAATTAGTGCCAAGAGTTGTTAACAATGGGGTTCTTACTAGCAGAGCATTGTAAGTTTTGGGTTTTTTAACAATACCGAATAGATTTATACTAATGTTACTATGTTAAAGAAATTTTATAACATTTACATCACAATCAGATCTACATTCCCAATTAGAAGATATGTTTTTAATAAGTGGGATTTGATAATCGAAACAGTTTTGTGGGGTGTGGCTGATGTAGCATTTTTCTGCACTTTATTCTACACCAAAAATACCTCTTTCCAAATTTTAATATCACATGAGCAAGCACCTCTATTATTATTTTAAAACCTCTACATTATCCTCCTTCACTATGTAGTTTTCTTTTTTCTCTTTTTTAGGACATCTTGATGTGGCGTTATAATAAATCAAAGTTATATCATACATAAAGCGCATTTTAGGCAGTGCCAGGCATGCTTGAGGCCCCGGGAAGCCAATGAAGGGGGAGGGTTCCCCAACCATAGGTTACACCCCTAACCAAGCCTAACACAAATAGAAGCCTGTGCAACATTATGTGCCATGTGCGTATCCGCTATTGACACTCCGGGGTTCGGAGTTGTCAGCTGAGCGATCTTAAGGGGAGTTATCCTTTCAAGCGAAAACACTAGCCACGAATGACAGTATCATCTCTGGTCAACAGCCGTGTGGGGAGCTGAACCAAGGAATGGCTAAACCCGTAGCCATCTCTGGTGATGATCGCTCCTCTCAGAAAGCCGGAGAGCTATTCTAGGCTCCGCCACTCCGAATGATCCCCAGTATTTAAATACTTTACAGAAAGATAGACTTGCCAGCTGTAAACTAATCATAAAGTATACTCCATTTAGAGAGGAATGGATCACGGGAATTGCCAATATCCACCGCTGCCCATTCGTTAAGTCTACTACAAAGCAGATTCAAGATTTCAGATACCGGCCATGGTGGCCCATGCATAGGAAACAAATCTCTGGTTGCAGAAATCTTTGTCGCCACAATTGAGAAAACAGGCTCGGCGCTGTTCCAAATCAGATAGCTACCCGAACCAAGGTTACATAACCTGTGAGTCAGTCCAGTGGGATTCCCAGCTTAATGTGCTTGGTTTAGGGAGTTTCTGTAATTTTTGGTCTAGATGTGTAAAGAGGATTGTTGCCTGCCAACAGACGCCCAAGAGCATCCAAGTTTCACTCAAGTTTCCCTCCCTTATACTCACCCATGCGCTCCACGGTCACTGTATCATCGAGGTCCCTAGGATGTGGAAGTGATTTTACCAGGACAGACCCCGACTTAGTGTTTTGGGCTGTGTAGCGTACTAAGCAAACACACACTCGGGGCTAATGCTATGGCCTATTTCGGTGTCCACACCTATCTTGTTGGCAAAGGCTTCGGTAATTCGGAATCCAGCACTGGCGTCAGTCACCAGGAAGGAAACTCCTGCTGGGTGTCTAGATAGTGCTCCCGTAAGCCATGAGGCCTCATAGGGACCAAAGGGACTGCAATGAGCCCCAGACTGGACTAGACGACCTGTAACGGTCTTTCAAGGTCAGAGAAATCCCAGGACCGCTGGCTTTATTAACCAGGACGACAAGCCCTATGGGTGTGATAGTGTTTTTCGGGGGCGGGGGAGCGGCTGAAGTCAATACCAGGGGACGACAGGGAGATTTAGGAGGGCGGGGGCCGCCGGGGATGAGATGAGTGATGATTCATGATTTCAACTCTGACTATCTATCCTGAAAACTGGATAAATAAGTGGGGTTAATGGACAGGGTAGATATTCCGGAGCTTGAACCCGTGGATCTACCTTCTGCTCTGGAGTGAATCTTCTGGTTTTACCTACTGCCTTAATTGGTGGCAAGTCTAGGCGCATTTGCAAGTAGCTATATCCTTAACGCTAGAGGATGAAGCTCCCATGAACAGGGGCATCATATAGGGAACCTAAGTTAGGTGAATTTACAGTCTAAATCTCAATTCCGAGTGATGGGTAAAGTGGTGTGCAATGGTGGGGGGCAGATTTTAGTCTCGTAATATGACGTGAGGGCATGAGGTTAATTTCCAGAGTTCACCGCATCTTGTAGGGCACCCGAGCCTTCAGCTGTCGAGCGTAGGGCGTCCTATTCAAGCTTCTCGGGAAATGACGGACTATCGTCTATGATCTGTATAGTCGGCCTCTAAGGCAGACAGACTGGACCGTTAGGAACAATAATGGTAGGGATCTCCAGTGCTCTCGTTTATTGTCATCGATCTTTCTTGTTTTACAGATTGTGCCCTTGAGAATTAAAGAGTACCTTGTAAAGCCTGCGCCAGGCTCCTCCTTCACTTGGGACCTCAAAGTAGGCTGATTCATATACAGCTATAGCAAACGTTCACCCCCCCTCGTTCCTCCATAAAACGACCTCGTCGCCGGAGAGCAATACCGCAAACCTCCTGTAAGTCTAGTTTGAGATATCGTTGGGCAGGTCAAATTTCCACAAGGCTCGTTGGTTAACAGATACTTTTGGGCTCTTTCCATAGGGCCCCTTCCCCCACACCTAGATACACTCTGGGTGCCCTTGTACGGGAGGAAATGAATTTATACCTACCAATACAATATAGCAAAAGAACTAAGCGCATGCGAGGACCCTAGACCACAGGAGGAACTTCAGGATTAAGGTGTTGTGAAATGGAATGATTGGAATGATTGGGCCACTCAGCCTTCTAGAACAGCCGATGGGACAGGCGGTGCTTATGATAGAAATTCCCTGGGATAGAAGCGCATAGATGCCCCCCCCCTAGGATTTCCGAGAGTGGTCTCCACTCCCTTTACCAATGAACGAACTCTTTCTGACGGCCTTGTAAGCGAGTGGGGCCTCCTGAACCACTATTATACCCGATCCACAGGTGTTGGGTTTGGACTGGAGGGATAGGTGCCGTTGGAGAGGACTGGCCAAATCAGTTATGACTGTTATGGATAGGCTCATATCCTTTTCACTAAAATATTCTTTAGTTTGGAGGAAGGTATTTTATTCACCAAGAATCACTCGCGCCTCAAGGGCTCCTCCCCTGACTCTGGTTCCAAGTTGTGTACTGAAGTAGAGCTGCATCCGTATACTGTAAGGCATAAGGAGGGATATTTGGTAATTATGAAGTTGAAATATCTTTAGTCTCTAGGTGTTTTCTAAGTAAAAGCCAAACACAGGGGATCACAGCCGAACTCTCCTTGAGAGTTTTCCTCCTTTCCCTAGCTAGATTTACGCACTATCCTTGGGCCGACGGCGGGGTCGAGGAAGCTATTTGGTCAATTCACGGCTTTTTAGGACTGTTGCTTAGTGGGGGGGGAGGGCAAAGCTCCCCCTTCGATCAGAAGTTGTTACGAATAATCTCTCATCACTAAAAAAATGAGAAGCCTCATGGGTTATATGGCGAGTTCGGCTGTGACACCCGGAAAAGCTAATAAGACTTAATGATTCTGTCTTTGCGTCATGCAATGGGGATGTGGGGGAACGGGTACTTGTCCCGGGCAAGAAGTATCCGGAAATACAAGTAGTGAGCTTGTGATGCCCATGGATTTTCTGCTATATATTTTACCAATCCTTGTTTCCGGGCACTGTAACCTAATTTTCATCCTCCTGAAACACAATCCACAGACCAAAGCCCGTATCCCCGTTACTTCTTGCATGGGACAAGTGACTTTTGAAGCACCGATGCGCCAGGTGGCCTTCAGAGGCTGTGTTCGGGGCTAACTTATAAGTTTTTTTCAGAGAGAAACTGAAGGAATGGTTCTGCAACGAAGTCAATTGCATCTTGAATCATGGGCCAGAATTAGTTGGTCTAGACCAAAGACGACTATCTTTAGGGTTAGCGCTGTAAGATGGCGCCCTCGTCGGGTGAATATCTGGAGTAGCGCAGGCGTCTTGTCACTCCCTTACCATCTGCTCTCGGAGACCACAGAATGATTCCTAAGAGGTCTTCCAAAGGCGAAAGGGTGATTTGGTCATCCCCTCCAAGACAATAGATGTCCAGTGTCCAAAAAATCGATACCAGGAAACGGTAATGACCACTTATATCTTGTTAGCTAGTCTCCTATTGAGTGATAGAGGTTTCTTAAGTATAGATAAAACAATTCCAGTAAGTTTTTGAAATGAACGCTACAGATCTCCTGCGCGGAGGGGACGGGAGTGAGATCTTCCGTCCCTGGCTTGTGCGTGGAAAATCCACCAAAATAGTTACCTGAGGTTTCCCGAGATGTGTTCTCACCGGATTCTATCAATTCCGAGCAAGGTAAGGCTGTCTCAGTCGTACTACGCCATTTTAGCATTAAGGACATTTCAACTTTCGGTGTCTTCATCAATGGACTGAATGGAGGGTATTTTAAAGGGGTGAGATGTTGGGAGGGAACCATGCGCCATATCCGCATTCCCGCTTATCGGGGAACAAGAAAACTCCTTTATATAGGACACAGAGTTCACCAGCCCCATATCTTACGATCTACCCGACCCTAACTACTGTGTGCTTTTGTGATCTGCATAGGCGCCGCTTATTCGCAGACATGATATAAACATGTGCCGAGCATGAGTTCATGTTACACATTACATGTATTACAGTATATGCACGTCCGATCAGGGGTAGAGCTTTCTCCCCCTCAGCCACGCTCACCGCTGGCCAGTCCCAATCGACAATCCTTCACTTTGTCTCCCTCTAAACGTTGACGTTGAACAATTACCAAATCCTTCAGATGAATCCCTCTCATCCTCCAAAGACAGCCGTTTGGATTAAATGCACCCTGAGCTCCCACTTCCCAGCAATTTGTGGGTGCTCAGCCAACCACTTGGTTACGCTCTCTAAAGTGCAGAGAAGCCTATTTTATACCACACACGCCTTATCAATTCCTTTGTTACTGGGCGGTTTAACCACCAATAATGGTATTCTTCAAAGCACATAAGGGTTTCTTAGCGAGTGATAATATGTGTTTCTATGACTAGAAGGTGGGCTGGATTGGTGGACCCCGGCAGCGGGTGATTGAGCAGGTAGAGGATGTATGTGTGTCTCTGCAGTAATCGAAGAGATATGATTGCATTCTATACCTGCGGGAAATATTTGGCAAGGTAAGTAAAGTGTCTTTATACTGTGCTGCACAATTTGACCCGTTTGCTATGTCTCCCACATCTTGAAAATTTAATACTCGAGTATAACAGATCCTGCTAACTACAAACACCTGACTCCATACTTCGTTTGGCCAAAATCGAGTGATCGCTTAAGATACAAATAGAGTACACGTGATTATATAGCTCCTCGTGTCCAGATACACCCTTTAACGGTCCAGAACGAGTGGCTGGATGCTGGGCTAGAACTTCCTCTTCTTCTTAACTGGCGCCTTTTTCTTCGCTTCTAATTCCTTTTGCAGCTGCCTTCGTTTCCGGTCAGCCTTTTCATCTTCGTCTTCCTCCTCTTCGGCCTCTTCTTTAGCAGTCTCCTCAGGTGGTATTAAAGGAGGGGATGGAACTCGTGACTAAAAATCATTTAACGGCGCCTCCTCAAATTTATGGAAAGGGTAGGTTACCGCTGATCCAGGTGGAGCCCTGCCTCCATCTTTTACCATCATATTTTCTCCCAAATCTATCTTTCTCCCGCTAGCTTTTCCAATCTTTCCAATTGCTTTCTTTGCGGGTGCCGTTTTTTCTTCCTCGTGAGGCGGCTCGGGGGTCAACTTCCGCCCTCCTATAACCATCTTGACACCTTTGTTTACCGCCCGGGAAGTAGGTATATCATCGCTGGCTTCTGTCTCCTTTGCCTTTCCTTTCCCTTTGTTTACCGAAATCCAGGCATCATCCTCATCCCCTGTTTCTTCGGTATCTGCCATTGGGATGTCAAGTGGCGCGGGGCTAGGACTTGCGGTTTTCCTAACCCCACCAATCTTCCCAATGACTCGCTTGGTAGGTGGGGGAGAAATCTTGGGTGGCGAGAGGGCTTTTGAAACATAGGGAGAGACTGGCTTTCGAGAAGATGGAAGGCTAACATCGAGGTCATCGTCCTCCGAAGCGGTTTCATCGTGGGCACGATGGGCCTGGGGCGGAGTAGGAGATTTTAGCTTCCTCCTGGAGGGAGGTGGGGAAATGCTTTGTGGTCTCTTAATCGATTGAGGGGTTCGTCCCGAAGCTCGGGGTGGGGTTTTTTGTACCTGAAGGGGCGAACGTGTTAGTATGTGGAGGTTATATTATAGGTATAGATATAGGCGGAGGCTTAGGGATAGGATAGTGGAATTTCACCGATTCCTGTCCGCATAAAGACTCACGAGTGCAAAGTGTGCTTGACTCATGAAAAGGCAACTTGCTACCGTGTGGCACAGGAAACAAGCTTACCCCTGTGGAGAACGTTTTCAAAGATGAAAGAGCGGGACACTATCGAAACCAACATACCTCAAATTCATCGTCAGTGTCTGAAGCTGGCTTTGCCGGTATCGGTTTCGGGAGAAATCCCCCTTGGATGCCCCCTCTGGTCTCGGACCTTTTCATAGGTTGGTTCTCTTTCTCCTCCTCAATTCTATCCTCATCTAGTCCTCTCCACCATCCACCAGCTTCCCCACCTAACCCTTTCACGCCAGGAATCTCTTGTTCTGAATCCTGCCCAAAAACCTCACTGACAACCTCCCCTGCTCTCCTATCCCCGCCCAAAAACTCTCCTCTCCACTTGCCTACATCAAATTTCTCTAACCCTCTCCTTCTTCTACCTCCCCCGACTGTGGTCCTAACATCCATCCCTGCCTCCCCCATACCTTCTACCAGCCTCTCGAGCACAGTATCCTTTTCTTTGACAATGGTCACCAAGCTCTCAACCATATCCCTCAGAGTTGCGACTTCACTCAAAGCGGGCAGCACCAACAAGTTTACAAGTTCAACCCCACCAACAGGCTTAAGCTCGAAAGTCCACTTCAAATCACCCAAGGGCCTCGGCAACTCAACCACGGTCTTGAGCCTAAGCCCGCTTTTCCCAAGAAAGATCTCCACATCAACCGCGTCATCATCCCTCTTCCTACCGAGTGCATGTTCCAGCTTCTCCAGAAGTATGGGCAACTGGCTCACATCCTCGCTCGGGTCGATGGCAGTGCTGTCGCGCTCGGCACGAGCCAGGATCTCACGTTTGGAAAGGGACTCCGACCATATATTTACCAGGTCCGTCAGGTGAATGGTATAGGTTGTTGATGTGAAGGTTGAGTGCAGGAGTAGTGGCGGGGCGGACCGGTTCGGGGTGGTTAACGGGAGGGGGTGCCAGGGAGTTTTGGTTAGAGGCATTGATGACTTTTTCCCACAAAGAGTAATGCGGTCAGATAAGAGAGCGAGAGAGCAAGAGAGAGCTTGGTTGAGCTGGGGTGGGTTGCCAAGGTTGACAGCAGTTCCCAGGGAAGCTAGGCGCCAGTGTCCATGTGGCTGACGCGGCTTAGATTCTCGCAGTTGAGGAAGTATGATACCGTATGATAATAATAATATTATTATTATTATCATAAATTGTTTTTTTTTGTTGCTCTAAGGATCGCAGATTGGAATTTAAGTTACCCTACATGAGTGCGATGTACCATATATCTGTTCATGATGTGAATAGAAACCAGAATATACTTGTAATATTTGAGCCTGAGATATTCGGCTGCCGTACCGTACTTGAGCGTACCGGTATTGCTAGATATTCACTTTAGGTGGTAGTCTACTCTTGTTCGCATTGTAGGTGCCGTACACTATTCCTTATCCCTTAACTTAGATATAGCACCCCCCCCCCCAATCTACCCCGGAATTCCCCTCCCCAATTCTTTTGAAGCCTCCAAACGCCACAACCCAGGAGATATTCTCTCCTATAATCTAATTCGGGTGGGGGGACCACACTGGCTTATCGGCAGCACAGCTGGTGCTGTAGAGTTGGTATCAAAGTGTTTATATTGGACACCTTTTTTCTTCAAGCCTTGCTAGCATGTAAACGGTGCTATGACTTTTGCCCACCGTACCCGTCGGCAGGCTACCGCAGAGCTCATAGTTTCCCTTTCCCTTCCCTCCCACGTATGGTTTTGAGTTCGGTGTGGCAGTGGGAGAGAACTTGCCTCGGGTGAAATAAGGAGTATTTCAGTTTTACAATACAGTGCCCCATGATGGAAATGTTCTGGGAGACAAGGTTTGGAATTTGGGGGGGGGGAAACCGCTGCTCGCTTCCCTTCTAGCTGGTAATTGTATGGAACAAGGAGTCCTAGCAGTATATCACTTCATCCAGATTCTAAAATAGCAATGGTGGCGGTAATAGTGGTAGTAGGAGTAGTAGTAGTATTACAGTAAATACAAGGTGGCAAAATAACCCAATCTTTGGAATATCTACAGTACTTGTACAAAAAGCCGATCCAAGGTCCCCATCTAATCTGAGCCTAAACCAAATCCCGCCGTATCATTCCCAATCCTTTTCAACTTTTCCAAATCCCCTCCTTCAACCTTTTGCTTTTTTGTAATTGCGTTCATGACTGCGTCCAATAATTCGGGAACACCATCACTTAGCTTCTTCCTTTTCACCTCCCTAAGCAGCTTCTCTGCCACCCCTTCCTCGGCGCCTTTCTGCTTTTTCTGCTTCTTAGGCACGAATACGGGTATGTATTTCTCTGAAAATCTAAGCGCCCCATAGCCTCTCTTTGCTAGTAGTATCAGGAGCGCCAGCAGCACTATCTCAGCAGGGCCATTACTGAGTTGTAGCTGTGCTTCAAGGTCTTGGATCATAGATTCCTTGACAGCTTGCATGGCGTCCGCATCTGGCGCTTTATCGTCAATGAAGGTGGCGAGGTGGCTGAAGATTCTGCCTAACTCTTGGGCCTCCGTGAGCTTCGCGCATAGCTCCCCAACGCCTGGTGTTGTAGTGATGTATTCGCTTAAGGATGGGATGATGACCTCGCGACAGTGAACGAGAAGGTCTGCCTCTAATTTGAAACGGAGTGACTTGTCGTTGAGACCGTCTATAGCTCTCTTGTGGACTACTAGGCGTGTGTAGTATTTGTCTGCAAAGGATTGTTTGGCATCGTTGATCTCCGAAGACTTGAGGGATTCGAAATGTGAGTTTAGGAGAGAGAGGGCCGGTGGGTGAAGAGCGGAGAGGTGGTGTGTGATGACTTGTCGGGGGGCTTTAGATGAAAGATGCTTTGATAGGTCTCGTGGTTCGAGAGTTGGATTAGGCGCGCCCTTTGAGTGAGCTTTCTCGGCCAGAGATTTTGCATAGGAGGCCGAATCGGTGGTGAGAGAAGGGAGGAGGGCGGTGGAGACGATAAAGGCTCCTATTCTCTCGAGGGGTGAGCCATCTGGGGCAGTTAGCAAATTGACGAGCGCAGAGGTGTCGGCAGGGCTAAGGCGTGTATCTAGGAACTGCCGCAGGGGTTAGATTGGTATAAGTTAATGGAAACACCACGAGAAGAATTACCTCCAAATCGCTCCACATTTGCGTCGAGATTTTTTCGGAAATCCGATTTCGGACATCCTCTAGAAACCCCTCAGTCACAAAATGTGTAGTTAAAAGCCGAGAACTGGGATCTCGTTCTAAAATGAAATCCCGTGGGTCCTGAACACCTGCTTTGTGTATTGACTGGATATCTGGAGAACGTTAGTAAGGTGCCATCCTGATCCCGGGGAGTCACACGCCCACATACCGAGAATCCGCTCTTTTCTCAACTCGTGTATAAGGTCCTCCTGCTGTGCTCGAATATATTTGTTCGGGATGTAGTGGCCATCTTTGACATTTCCATCTAGAACTCCTTCCTTAGACATGGGTGTTACAACTACCGAGATAAAAGCAAGTGGGAATTCTCTCCCAGGGAAGAGTGTTGAAAGTCCTATAGGGCTACAAGAACTCAGCCTCAGGACGTCCAAATACAGGGAAGAAACAGACCCATCTAGCCCGTTCAACGAATTCAGCACTTCGGATCTCAGGCTCTCAAGGAAACCTGTCCCAAACACCCACTCTCGATCGTTCCCAAGCCAGTGGTACGCACCGACCGGCAGTCTCCGGAAAAGCTCGAGATCGATGGAATTATTCCTGCAGAAGCTTGAAACATGGATGAGGCCACTATCAAGATCCTTTTGAATTTGATCTCGGAGTCGTTGTAATTCAGGCCTAAGTTATAGCCCATTAGCGGTTTGCTCGCAATAAAGGAGCGAGATCGCCTACGCCGTAATAATTGTTGAGGCACCAACTCTGGCCCAATCGCCTTGTTGGGCCGGCAGTAATCGCTCTATTACTCTCGCCTCGACGGAAAAATCGTTGCCAAGTTCGAAGACTGAGGCACGGCCGGGGGAATGAGGGGAGTCCAAAATGCGCTGAGAGATTTCGGTGCGGAGGGTAGCTTCGGTGATGATTCCGGTCCCTGAAAGGAGCTCGATGTAAGGCGGGGCTGCTGGATAAGTGCGTAACAATCCTTTGATATCAGCTTCCGTGAACATGTTGTGTGAATAGGGCGAAAGGTGGGGAAGGGGAATGCGAAAAGTAATTAGTTGGTGAACCGAGGGATGGAGGGGTCTCAGTGCGATACGGTACGGTAGTGGATTGTCATAATACTCGCTCGTTTCTGTACTCGAGTACAGCAAGACAATTATGGTATCACCGGCTTTGCAGAGCCGCATTGTTGCACCACCAGCCACCTCTGGCCCCACACTCGGGTGCTCGGGCTAATATCTGCGGTCTTGACAACAGTCCAAAGAAATGAACAATGATGCCAGTATTAGTGAGAGTGGGGGGGGTAGCTTGCCGTATGATACAAGTAAAAATTTAAATATCCTACCGTAAAAGCTCGATAAGTCCACCATCTGGGATCTCAACAGAAGTCAATGTCTAAATCACAATTGGCTTAGCCGGGTAGGTTAAAAAATTAACGAATATGATACCAGGCAATGAGGCCCAGTAACCTCGGCCTCCACAAGCTAAACTACATCGAGATAACATCATTCCTTCTCTGTGTGTTTTGTAACTGATCGGGGAGGGGGACCTGAGCCTGATCCTAGATGGTGGATTTATCGGGTCTTTACTGTAATCCAACAATGTGGTATAGTATGTGGTTTAGAATTCCCTACTTTAGAGAAGGGGAGAAAAATACCGCAAAAAAAAAAGGGCTCTGAAAAGCATACATGAGTGGGGAAACATCGGCTTTCCCACAGGAGGGGAATCCAACGGCATGGCACATTGTTCGGTTATTACAGCTTTTATGGTACTCAAAATTAAAGAGGTATGATACAAGGGCCGTGGTACTTTATTGTGCTGAATGGGTGAAATCGGGAGTAGACTGTCATGAAGAGCCAAACACCTGGGAGAGTGAAATGTCTGATGAAGGTCGTCTTTGAGAAATATGAAGACTAAGTGATAATTAAGTAGGAATGACTGACTATTCTATCTGAAGTTTAGATAAAGAGTAGGGTAAAAAATACATAGCTAGGGAAATAGGGACAAAATAAAACATAACCACACCGGATATAGAGTTATGATTTTAACTACTTGCTTGCAATGCGTACTCTCCCATTCTAGCAATCATCATTAGCGCACAGCTTGAACATACTTCCTAAATAGCTTTAATACTAGTGTTTAACATCCCTTGCTCTTACTCAAACCTATAGGAAGTGAATGATTAAAATCTAGTACGAGTATTAATATTTACTAGTATACGAGTAAGGAAAATTATGAGAAGGAAAACTAAGAGGAAGGTTTAACCTATATCCTTACTATAGCTGATGGACTATATATATGTATCATATCAGTAGGATTCGCGGGATGCAGCAAAAGAATACCCAAGATTGTATTTGCTCGAAAGTGGTCCTTTGAGTGCCTTGATATCCATTCGGCGATAGCGTGAGGGGTGCGGTGCAGCAACTAAGCTCTGCGCTCTGCCATGTGAGCTAAGTGGGAAAGGCATTGTTCTGATTCCTTTACAATTCCTGGGTGAGGAATGATGGGTCAGGTTGGGATGCCCAGAATCCCCCTTTTGAATTAGGGGAAGAGCACGAAGATATGATTCCCTTTCTGCCTCAGGTTGAGTTAGCTTTTAAGTTATGTTCCAGCCAGATTCTATTCCAGTTTTTGCGATTTTCCCTGAAGCTGATCATGGCCCGAGGTGAACCACTGAGATGACAGCAACATCCAAGTTCCCCCAAGTTCCCGGGGGTGATGGTGAAAGCCGGGCATGCTTCGTATAATGTTATTGGCGGTGTAGATGATATTATCGCACTTGGTCATTCCCACACGCTATGATATACAACACTAAAGGATTGTTTCTGCTTCTTTTTTTCGCTCTTTTTCCCCTTTATCTTGAGCATACTCGGAGCTGACTCCCTATCTGTTGCTAGAATTGAACATCGCACTGCAATTCCCCGAGCCAGACAGTTTGCAATAGCTGATTATGGTCAGTAGCTCAGGTAGTCTATCACAGTACTGGTAGGGGGACGTGGCCATACTAAAGGTATCGTAAGTTAAGGGTTGTAATCCTATCAACAAAATTTAATGCGGTGGGTTATCCTATGATGTAAAACAATATCAGCCTCACCCCAAAGAATTTGCATGTTCCCAGTGCCTCACCGTGTGAATCTACAAGGCCCCGCAGGAAGCTATGGAACAATTATTTGAGTTTAACCTGCCAACTAACGTACCCCACGGTGAGTCGAGACACACGGTGACACGAAACAAACATATAAAGTTGTATTCTGAAAACAGGTTTTTGCTCTCAACTGGGGATCGGCAACCTGTTGTTTCGTATTACCGTGTGTCTCGACTCACCGTGGGGCACGTTATACTTGAATTCTCATCGGGTATTGGGAATCAGGTAATATTAAAGATTTATGTCTTAGTACTATGACCAAACATAACTAGCAGTAGTTACTATTACTCGCACTATCTGTCCCCGCACCAGGCCAAACCTGTTCTCCTTCACCACCTCCCAGCCCACACAGAGGTCACTTCCACCTACCTGCGCCTCCGCACCAAGATTGAGCTCCCATTTTAGAAAAACCATCACAAACCCATAGAAAGTATAGTTTTCGTGCTCTTTGAAAGATTGCAGTGAACAGTGCTAGTAGCTGGTAAAGCCCATATATGAGAATGAACTCAAACTTTAAAATTTACTGTTGTGCTTGAGAAAAGCGGCATCAATGCTATCCTCCGCATAGGTCTGAAGAGGCTATTGTATTCCAAAACAGGTGCCCAATCCTGGCCCGGAGATATAAGTACGCCCTCCCTACCCGACCCTCCTCTTCCCAGCCCTCCCCCAACAGCTCTTAAACAGCTTCCTGATGCTCCTTGTCTTCACTTGTGGCCTCAGAATCTTTACTCAGTCGGACAACTCTAAATTCCATAGCTGCTTGTTGAAAGTTAGTATTAGCTCACAAGTGGCAGTTTGGTATAAGCTCTTCGGATTGAGAGTGAATTAACACCTTCTCTCGTCCTACCGTCACAATTGCTATCACTATTTTCATAGTTATTGCTATTTTCACTACCTTCGGCTACATTGTCCTCTTTGTATTAAGCCTATCAAATCTTCGATATTTCACATAATTCTGACACACCTTCCGGCACTTGTCTAGCAACCGTATTCCGAATACACGATGAGAATACAAGTACCCTATTCCCGGTTTGTTTTAGTTAGTCTAATGGCCTGGGTCCTTACTCTTGTATCCTGAAGGCTCTCATAGCAGGCGGTATCTATCATTAGCACGCTTGGGAATGGCTAAGGGAATTACATCCGGCCACTCTTGACTTGGGCTTTCTTTCATTACAGATTAGTACTCGAGTGGTTGGAGTGGATGGGTCTTGTGATGTAGGTATAATCTTCTCTGAAGTTTGATTGGTACGGAATGCTCTGTCTGCCAGACTACCCTTGTTACATACCAAGTAAGATGGCATCATAATTCCTGAGAGAAATGCGTTACCATGGTTTTATCGTATGATAGGACTTGTGTGCAGCAAAAACTGCAACGTGGTAACGGAGAACGGGTTATCAATTGGGTTCCCCGCGCATGGTGGATGTGGGGGGGGGGGGTAGGCTAAATTTATAGGGTACTGCTCAGGTGCAGTAATGTCCTCGAGTATGAGATGACACTCGAGTATGATACCGTAATGTAAATTTAAGGCACAAAGGGCAGGAAACTATTAACAAGAATGTATACAGGGTATATTGGGCTAGTTGACCAAATAACGGCTCCATAACCTGCCCAGCCTTTGTAACTTGGCAACCAAAAAACTCACTATTCAAATATAAAGAAAAGGCCACCCTGCAGATCCACTGTCCCTCCCCCGCCTTTTTACCCTGTGCTCTCTCACATTTACGGCCATAATTCTATTCTTTGTTTACCTCCCATTCCTTCATTCTCTCCCGGTGTCCTCAAGAGAATTAGACGGTTGCTCCCTTCTCGGCGCACCTTCTTCTCACCCATCATCATGAGCTGGATTGAACCCTCCAGCACCTCTCTCGTCGCGCCCAGGCAGGGCCTGACAAGAGCCGCAAGTTATAGTGCTGGTCTTCACATCAGAGACCTCCACGGAGCACCCCCTACACCAAACGAAGACCATACAACTCCTGTTGAAATAATTACGCCCGATGGCAAACACGTTTTGATTAAAAACTCTGGAATTGTGCATACTGTTTCGCATAAGAACTGTGTCCCTACCGAGTCCGCGCTGCAGCTGGTCGCAACTCTCTTCTACAATCCCAATCAACCCCCGGCCACAACCGACGGAGAAGAAATAGATGTCGAGAAACATGACATCAATTTCGGCCCCTACATTTCAGACATGGCTATGTTCGAGTTCATCCAGACAATCGATGAGTTGCTTATACCATGGAAGAAGTGGGGGACTAATCATCGTTGCCTCGACTCTGCTGAACGTCCAAAAGTTATGGAGATTTCTTTGTCCATGCCGGAGATGCTGCAACTCAGCGAATTGAGAAGGCACACTAGCCTATGGCACTTCGAGAGGAAATGGAACGTCGAACTTGTTTTACAGGAAAATAATATCTTCAGACGGTACAAGCGTCTTGCTGTATTCGACATGGACTCGACTTTAATCGAGCAGGAAGTTATTGACGAGATCGCGAAGTTCCTCGGGGTAGAGGACCAGGTTTCGGTATTGTTTACCCCATCGAGATTTATTCCCCTGCGGGGTTCTAATCTACTGCAGTCCATTACCGCCCGTGCAATGAATGGAGAAATAGACTTCACAGAATCTCTTCGACAGCGAGTTACACTGCTCAAAGGAGTCCCCTCAACGGTATTCCAGGAACTTAAATCTGTCATTACTTTCGCCCCCGGTGTCCGAGAGCTATGCCGCGTGCTTAAGACCCTTGGGTACAAATTAGCTGTTCTCAGTGGCGGGTTCGTTCCGTTGGCCGAGTATGTTAAAGAGCAGCTTGGTTTCGATTATGCTCACGCAAATAATGTATGAATAGCGTTCGGAGAAAATGTCCGATACTCCGCTAACCAAGAACTCGATAGCTCGTTGTTTCGGAAGACGGTAAATTTCTTACTGGGGAGCTTTGTGGGCCCATCGTACATGCAGAGCGTAAGGCACTCTTACTCGAAGAGATCGCCAAAAAGAATGGGATCGCTCTCGAACAAACCATAGCAATCGGAGACGGTGCGAATGATCTAACAATGATGAAGAAAGCCGGTATCGGCATTGCCTTTAATGCAAAGCCTTCTGTGCAAGTTGCGGCACCTACGAGACTCAATTCAGAGACTATGCTGGATGTTTTGTATATCCTTGGGTTTACGAAGGAGGATATCCAGGAATTACTTGCAGTTTCAAACTAGGTCGAGGGTTCTCCTTTTTTTTTTTCTTTTTTTCTTTTTAATATTTCCCCTTGTGACCTAGCCTGGTTTTCGGAGGTTTCTTCATACTTCTCTCCACTCCCTTTTGTTCACAGATATGAGAGAAGTAATATAACTTCGGGGCCCAAACCCCTGGCCTTAGGAAATTCTAGTCAATTAAGCCTGTGGTGTGTGGCAATAGACAGTCGGCCTTCTCACCAGCCGAATCGCAAAGTCCTCGTCAACCCAAAACCCGGCCAACCTTACAACAGCGGACCGCCCTAGCTCACTTCCAGCGACTATAGTCTATTAGTAGACCAACAACCAAATGCTGGCTAGGATTCAGATTTTACTTTCTCCGCTAAACATGCCGCTCATATTTTTCGAAACCCCCAGAGTAGGGGTGGTTGAGGTATGATAGTACTAGCGCTTCGTGGATCCAAGTAAGGGCGGGTGATCGTTGTCATGGAGGTTAACGGGGTTTTGGGTGGATGGGGACTTTGTGATCCGGCAAGTAAATTTATAGTGCGAGCAATTTAAAATCAATTCTGAAAACCTTTAGCAACATCCACGAGTGATCGTTGGTGACTCTCCCCATTATCATCATTAAAGAATACTTGTAAGATCCTACTGGAAGATTTTGGGATACCCGGAACATGAGTCGCCCAGGCATAGGAGTAGGTTACAGCTATTTCTACAAACTTAGTTGCCTGCGGAGGCATTAGCTATACCATAACCGGATCTTTTGCTTCCCCCCCAAATACTGCAATCCAGCGCTCTACTGTGCAATTGAACATAAATTTCAAGAGGCCTCCGTAGATCGAATGATCTATAGTGCAGCTGGAAATTTCCCGACGTTAGTAGCTAGGGCATTGTCCTCGGGTTTCTGCTGGCTCTGCGAGCGTGTCCTCACTATAGGTTAGCTCAGGTGTCCATGATATCAGCGTGTATCTACAGGGCTGAGTACTAATCTGAGGTGTAAACACTCCTATGCCTATCTCTGCCGAACCTATCCCCTCCGGACCTTAGCTTCATCCTCGCTATGTATGATATGTACACTTTATTATATCTACTAACCCTAACCTTACTGTCGGAAAGTCCATCCCCTTCACCCTCCTTGGCTTTTCCTTGACTAATTATAATCTTGCGATGACAGAAGGTATTGAATCACTTGCCTTTTTTAAAAAAAACGCAAGAGAAAGGAATGGAAAGGAAAGGAAATGTGTAATGGGTGACAAATTAATAACAAAAATCCGTTTTTCTAGCTCCAGGCACCGGGTCTGAAAGGCCTGCTGGGTACAGGCACTGTGTGTGTGTGTGCGCGCGCGGGGTGGGTGGGGGGGGGACTAGGCTAAAAGCAGCAGGGCGTGTTCACTTCGTTCACAATATTTGCGAACTCCCTTTACTAGCCACCGGTCAGCAGTAGGGGGCTCACAAACCCCACATGACATCTAATTGCTGATACCTCAGACACTCAGTCGGAAGCACAATTAACATCAATCTATCTTAAGTGTTCTTCGTTAAGGTGTATGAATAAGACCTCGCCGCCCCAAGCCCCCATAAACGGATGGTTCTCCCCGTCATGATCAGGAGCACACAGCGCACTGAACTACCAAGCGTGTGCAAGGCTCCTGTTCGCCATATCCCAGTACACACCGCACGCTTTTAGCTGCCCAAAAGCCAAGAGAGAGAAACCCCCCCAGCTATTGGCCTCTGAAAATAATATATTGTCTTGTGTATGTCAGAACTGCACCCTCCACATATGGACACAACCCCTGGGGCACGAATGCAAAATGACCTATGTTCGGGGGATCTCATAGGCCTTTTTGCCGGGCCACCATAATATCTAGGATAAAGACCCCGGTCCACCCCGTTAAGTTGATCCCTCCATCCCTGTTTTTTGGTCGTGGGATCTGGGGACAGGTAACGTTTTTTTTGGGATGACGATTTCCGCACAAGGAAAGGGAGCGAATGGTATGGACCCCGCACCAACCAGAAATTTCCGGTGCACTAGGATGTCTAATCAGGAAACAGGGCTTGCTGCTTAACCGGGTATTGGAGATGCTTAAGCATTGACATGTCCTAAAACAGGACCCAGTTAAAGCCGATTGGCCGCCTTGCCTCTCCCGTTATCGTTTAAGATTCATTAATCTCTCTTTAAGTACAAAACCCGGGAGTCGCTCCTCATATACCTTTCTATTGGTTATTGAGTTCAACATATCCCAGCCTTGCGTCCAGTCCAGTCGGCCCATGTCATCGTGAATCACTCGCTCATTCCATAGCCTTTCCCCTAGGACAAAATCAAATATCAAGCACCAAGGACAGAGGCCTCCAGTTGGGGGCTGAGACAGCGGCGGTGAGTATGGAATATTTAATACTATCTAATATCGTTACGTTGCGCACTCCAGCATCTATATAGTGCAGGAGCACTTCCGTTATTTACTAACCTCTCGAGGTCCTTTTTCTTTTCTTTTCTTTTTGCACAACGGCGCAATTGTTCTCCATGCTTACCTCACACTAAACGTCTGTTCAATCTATCATGACAAAAATTCCCCAGGCAATCTAAGTCATTACCGTTACGTAGCCTCAACTTTGCGATACTTACTTTCCGCTCCAGAGCAGCTCCATCGCTCCTAGGCTAACAGCACTATTCTCTGCCCTAGTTCTAGTAGGGCTCGAAATATGTTACGTCCTTTTTGAGAACTTGCAAAAGTCACGAGGGCCGACATCTATCATCTTGCAGAGTCTGCTCCCGCCTCGCCATTCTGGAGCTGTCTGAGCTGGATGTTTAGTATCTGTGCATCTATCTTGCTCAAGCTCTGAAGCACTATTGGGACGTGTTGTTTTTTATGTGAATAGTGTACGATCCCTATGGCAGATAGGTTTAGTTGGCCTCGTAGGTCTTTGGGTTATAAAGTCTGAAGTCCCCAACCCTCGGAGATGAAGTCCCCAACCCTCGGAGAGACAGAGAGACAGACAAACAGCTCAACATCTTACCACCATTCAATTACCACTACCCAAACTCTCTAAGCATCTATTCGACGAAGCCCTCCTGAACAGAAATTTCCAGTATTGATCCGAACAAAATAGTAAGCCCCTATTACACACTCTTTTGATTAAGCTCCATGAGCAACCAGAGCTTATCGTCATATGTTCTGGCTAATGCGAAAATAACTACCAGATATCTTGACTCCTTAGACCTGCGAAACCCCAAAAACTCGACCCCTACTCATGTCAACCCCCGGTATGCCGAAAGGTGGTTACGTTTTCATGGCGGACGGAGGACCCCCTGAAGGGGAGAAAACCCGAATCATGCTCAGAAACTTTTTCAATGACGAGGCAAATGTCAAGAAGATAGAATGTAAGTCACCATATAAGCCCTTTTAGTTCTACCCAGCCATCTCTTATTATCCCTCCTGCTAACCACTCCTCCCCCTTATTGAGCAGCCCCTATCAGCGAACAGCAGAAGGCTGCTTGGCTTGAATTCATTGTACCCGAGATTGAAAAAGCCTATGGGGTGAAAGTCTACACAGACACCCCGAAGAAGCTCGAAGAAACCCAGGGGAAGCTCGAAGAAACCCAGAGGAAGCTCAATGACAAGCAGGGAGAGCTCGACAAAGCCCTCGAGGAGATAAGGTCGTTCTATAAGACTTTCAAGGTGGACCCCAATGGAGCTACGAACGGACATTGAGTTCGGTACGGAGGGCACCGGCGACATTCTCATAACCATTTTAGGTAGGAGGACAAGTTATGAATGGGCCATGCTTCTACTATTAGGAGGAGGGGGAGGGGGGGGAAGGGGAGGAGGTTTCTCAGTTTGGATGCTTTGATTTTTTTTCTTTTTAGGGTATCTTTCACTTTTACTTGCGTCAGCGGGTTAAGTGCACCCTATGCGGTTTAGTTTTTTTCTTTCTATTCGCTCGCTGTCTGTTAGTTGGTTTATTTCCAAGTTTTTCTACTCTGCTAGTTTTTAGTTTTTTTTGCCAGTTTGTCAGTGGCCCAGTTAGTTTTCCAAATTAAAACAACCCCTACGCTCTTTAATAAAGAATCCACTAGTACTTCTCCCGTTATCGAAATTGGTGGGACAATGACCATTGGCTTGCTTACCTATTTTGTTCTTCGCTGCGCTCCTTCTGGAATCTGCACTTGTCTCCAACCGGTGACAAATAATACATTACCATTGTACCCAAGCCTCTTTGCCAAGAACGCCCAGGCCAGTCGATATTTCGTTGGAACCCTCACCCAGGATCTGGCTGGCCGAGGCATTCTTGATAGGGGAGCCTGAGTACGAGTACTATTCTACTACAATTCACCACCAATACTGCCCTATCGCGAAAAGATGTGATATAACATAGCCACAGCGAAGCAAGATCAACCGCCAACCACCCCCGTACCAACTTATTATTTATCGTAACCGCCAGGATCCGTACAACCGAAGAACGAGGTAGACAAAAGACAGCCTCTTGATCATTGATAGGCTTCATCAATTAACAAAGTGTACTTATCCTATCACGCCAAAGCACATAAGGATATTGCGCCCCCGGACTGCAGGACATTTCTGCACCGGGGTATTTCTCCATTGGCCGTGCCAAGCACTCCAAGGAGCGAAAGGCGCGATTCTAAATCTCTCTCATAAAAGGGAGGTGGAGGGGACGGAAGGACGGAAGGAAGGAAGGAAGGAAGGAAGGAAGGAGTGGACCGGCCCGCCAGTTTACCACATGATATTTGTGGTACAAGTGTGCGCACGATAGCATAGTGCAGAAGTTTGTGCTACTTGTGCGATACTCTATCGCTCTATCGTTGATACACAGGTTACAGGAAATGTCGGCCGGGGGGGGGGGGGTGTACGGTACACTAGGGTCCTAACAATTGGTTGCTCCCCGTCTCACGTTGCACGTCTGGAGGAACAGTAACAACGACCCATTCCAACCTCCACCACCTCCACACCGCTGCCGCCAAGCGGCCGACAAGCCCAGTTATCCAGCCAAGATAGCTTACCGACAAGAGTGGGAAACTAAGTTTTGTTTTTTATCACACGACACCACCGATCGCAATTGGTTGATTGGTCGATTTACAAGTGTAGATTCCTCGCCGCATGATGCCTCCAAGAGATTATTTTGCGCTACCCGGATGATGCCGTACCGCCGTTACCTGGTCTTTCTCCATAAAGTTCATGGATATAACCCGGTCAGCCATCCTTGGATTTCTGTGCACGGGACTAACTTTATGCCAGTGGGCTAAGGCCATCGTGGGGCTCGTGGGAGGCTCGAAAAAACCATCACTTCTATCGCATGGTAGTCTCTCTTGTGACATAAACTATATATATACACCGCGATGACACAACTAGTCGTCACTTGTGCATTTTTCCACATTTCTTATACACCAATGAATCCATCCTTACCGGTATTTCCAGTCAAGTTACCTTGGAACACAACTTACACTTGATATTTACAAAATCCGGGAAGAAGAAAGAAAAAAAAAAGTAAGAATAACTCAGTCATTGCGAGAAATGTGCTAAGAAGAATCTTGGGGCTTTTTCATGTCGCCAGAATATTAGAGACAGTATGATACGCTTAATTTTAGTGCTTGTCCTGCCGGTGAAGCCTACGAGTAGAGCCCCCACCACATATCATACGGTATCATAGTAGAACTCCGTACTAGCGTATACCGTAAAAACTGAAATAATTAGGCACGGCGCGATCATACGACGTCCAGAATTTCCCCTTTGGATTAGGGGGAAAAGAAAAAAAAACTCACCGAGAAGATTCTCTTTCAGCCCTAGCTTGAAGGCAACAGACCTTACCAGGAGAGGCAACTCCAACGTCATAGCGTGATGCACAATATTTCAGTTTTTGCGATTGAATGTAGTACGGTACCGTACGGTACTCGAGTAGTCTACTCGAGTAATGTTCCACACAAAAAAATCAAAAGGCTGATTTGTCAACCAAGGCTTTACAGTCACTACTACTACTGTACTCGAGTGCCGTACTCCCACTACCTTTTAGGATAGTATACCCCTCGTCTGCCCGTCCAGCAAGTATCTCCACCTTATCGTAATCAGCCAGAAGGAATTGGGATTCATCATATTAGCATCTGCTGCGGGAGCATGGTCGGGCATAGTTACGTTAAGCTTGAAATAAATTAGAGAAGATAGAAGAAACCACAGGTTTTCTTCGACAGTAGGATCGTTTTCGGGGGCCCTGCGCCGGAATCCTTGTTAACACCCGTAAGCATAAACATAAATTCTTACAACAAATTACTCCAGAGTTCGGGGAGGAGAGAAAATACGCCAAGTCAAGCTATAGAAAGAAACCCTTGGCATGAAGAAAGTTTATTGAACTTTGAGGATATCGAAAAAACAAGGTACCGATAGCCACCAGTATGAGAAGGAAAAAGTAAGGTGAAAAAAAAGCGTCTCCCAACATTTAAGCCAACCTAATCTAGTCTAGTCTGTTCATGGTATCAAAAGCAAAGGGAATTAAGAAGGCATCGTAGAATTAGGGGAAGGGGAAGGTGAAGGGAAAGGGAAGCTGGAACGAGTAAAACGCCGGAATACCAATTCGCCAACACACCCGCCAACCAAGAACGCAAGGCGCCATCCCGCCATAATAAAAAGTAGTAGTAAAAAGCAATAATGTGAAAGAGAAGAGAACACAGGAGAAGGAAAGAAGTTTTTCCAGCATCATCAAGACCATCACCACCGTAATCATTAGAAAAGCTATACTAAACTATCCCTGAAATCAACCCCCAGATCCATCCAGAACCCCTCCTCCCTTTATAGGATGTCCACATCGACAGGCAAATTATCAGTTTTCAGCTCCCTCCCTTTCTTGTTGGTAGCGACAGGGGCCCTTCCGTTTTCCTGGACATAAAACTCCCTAAGCTTGACCACTGCACTGGACGAATAAATCCCGCCAAAAACCTCATACCCTCCTCCGCCATTCATCTTATCCCCTTCATGGACCCTCAATACCCCGCCGCACCCGCCAAACCTGTCATTCGAGCAGCCAAAGTAGACCTTCCTGATGCCAACTTGGCGGAGTGCGCTGGCACACATAATGCAGGGCTCGACAGTAACGTACAGGTCGGTCTCTTTGAATATGGACGGTGGATGGGTAGCCAAGATCTTGTCAATCGCGACGAGTTCCGCGTGGCGGGTCCCGCAGAGAGAGCGGTTGGTGTCGTTGCGGCCACTAGCAATTATGCGTGAGTCATGCACGAAGACGCAGCCGACAGGGACTTCATTGCTCTGGAGGGCTGAGGTGGCGAGTTGTAGAGCGGATTGCATGTATGCATGGTGGATGGTAGGCGGGGGGGTGGTTGGGCTTAGGGGGAGCTTTGGCGGGGCGGTGGTTGCTTTAACGGAAGTACCGGATTTCGGCGGGGTTGCCAGGATGGCGGGAATGGCGGGAATGGGGACGGCGATAGGGACGGCGGTACGGATAGCCATTTTTGGCGAAAATGTTTGGATAAGACGATCCAGAGACATTTTTATTCGTCCTTTTGTTGTTCAGAAATGCTTGTTTGGGTTGTTAGCAAAGAAGGAGGTCAGGAAGAGAAGGGGGAATGAGGTCGTTGGTTGGTGAGGTGTTTCGGTTGTCGATAAGGAGGGGAACTACAAAAGGGTTTCACTTAGTAATCGATCACCTAAACCACCTAATTTCAAAAGGCCATACACAAGTATCATAAATTAGAACCACGATATGTAAGAGAGTTTGCGCAAGGAGACCTAAAGCAGGAAAAGGGGTTATTTCCAGTTATATTTACATATAAATTATTCCTGAAAGTCTTGGGCACCGAGGTGGGTAGTGAGATCTAGGAGAAGTATAAAATATTTAATAAAATATTTAATACATAAAGAAATTTGATTACTACAAAATAATAAATCAGTAATGACATAATGAAGTTTAAGTATTTAGCTAGGACATGTATTCATTACTCTTGCAATACGGTCACCTCTTTTCACATAGAACGTCCACAAAATGTCCCTTTACTTATGTCCCACACTTTCTACTACCAGACTCAAGGGTACATAACTTGATGCGACATCAACTGATTCTGATCATTCCAGTTGCACAAGTTTCGCAGAGGCTCCCTCTTATATATCCTGCAAACAGCATCTGGTCTGACAGATGACCATGATGTATAGAGTGTTATAGTGAAAGTTCTAATTTGTTGGTTCTTCATGAGGGGACACAACATCAAGTCATGCTGTAGCCATCACATTTTTCCAATACTAGGTGTGGAATCAGATGTTAAGTTGCCATCCTTAAGTTCATTTAGTCAAGGTGTGGTAAAGGTAGAAAAAGTTGAGGTCAAGATTCCTTTAGCAAGATGAAGCATTCTATTATGCCAAAAAATTCCTATCATAATTATTTTATAGACAACTTTGAAATTTTTTACTTTCATATATTTTTTCCATGACAAGATTTCTTCTAATAGCTGATATATATTTCCAGTTTATTATGGATACAGTATCAATATAGTTGCAATAACAGGATATACCATTAATATTTTCATTGTATTTTCATAATAATAATCAGAAAGTATATTCATCGCTACTCTATTGAGTGTTTCAAACATCCGAGAAATTCAGAAATTAGGTATTCATCTTTATCAGTAATTCAATTCATAATATTCTCCAAATTATTCCCTCATGCATCTGGGATTCACACATACTTTTTGAGAATCTTCTCGACAGGTTTTCATAGTCAAGCACAAAGAACACTTGTGTTTCTTGCCGAGTCTTTCTTTTGCCTTTCCTGGTTCTGTAAGTAATGCACTTTTGTAATATATCATGGTTACCATCAACCTCGCTTAAAATCTTGAATTACAAGAATACCTATCAATCGGCCTCTGTACATTTTTCTCTTATCATGTTGAATGCCTTTAGCCTACTTCATATATTGTGTAGTATTTTAGTAACAAGTTTTTAGGATTGTACTTAGCATTCCTCTTTGAAAATGGATAAAACACTATAATTTAGTGATAGAAAATGACATGGGGCTATTTACTTGTATTATAGTAAGTAATTTAGAACTCTATTCTCAAGGTAGCCGCAGACACGGATGGAGTCATCAGTATGGTAGGTTAGGAATTCGGATATATAATGGCCTCGTTGGGGATTATGGCTACGAGTATGACGAGCCCAGCTCACGAGGGTTTTCACAACAGCACTTTCAAAATCTTTTGCAGCTCTTAAGTCAATTACGTCTTTATCACAACTTCCACTGCGAGAGAGGGCATGATAAGAAATACTTGTTTTGCTTTTCCAAAAACACTAGAGCATGGCATCTCACTCGAATACGACCTAGTATTGTACTAACTAGTTCGAATATAGCACGCTATGATCCCAATCTACCTCCCTTCTCCGCTCACTCCTTGTGCCCATATTCCCCCACCTCGTATTCCCACAGCTGCCTCAGGGCATTAAAAAGGCAAGGCAAAGGCAGCTGTGTAGCAATCGAGTTCTCGTGATCCGTCGCCTTTCAACAATCCGTATAATGCTCGAGCAATCAATGGTGTAGAAATGCGCACCCACGGAGGCGGCTCCTCCACTTTAGGGGAAGGTGGAACGGCCATGCCATTCCCAACAAATGAGCTCTCCGCCATCCAGAAGTCAGCAGATGGCAGGCAATATTCAGAGATAGAGAATACGGGGGGAGGGGGGTGCAGCGCGCACCTGTATGTCAGCCTTGGGCTTCTCCAGGTAACTTCAGATGTTGCCGGGGCCCATATCGCGTAGCTTTGAACCTTCTAGACCATGGAGAAACATCGCCTGCCTCGGAATGGATTATTCATCCGGTCACCCGCTTCATCACTTGGCACTTGCATGCCTAATGACCGCGCCAGCATCAGGTAGGCTCCGCGCATATTCAATTTGTTATGTGGGTATTCTACCTATGGGTTTTATTGTTCGTCGAAAAAAGACAGCAAACTAGCCAGCTCCATTCAGACAGATCGATCCCTGCAGCCCTAGCATCACCTTTGAGGGGTTTAAAACTAACCTGTTTTTATAATAACCAACACCTCCCGCATAATTCAAACTGGTTACCGATAACATGCTCTCCCGCCGAGTCCGTGATCCACCATGCCATCGCGTGACGGCTACAACCGGCTGCTGCTCAAGCGGCCCGAAACATAATTCCCCAATCACGAAACATCACCTGGCTGATTGCTCCAGTCCCGACCTCGGCCAGAAGCCGGACACGTTTTTGTGACCGGGCTGAGGGCTGTGAGAACAGTTTCAGTGTCCCCCAATCGCAAAATTAAACCGGGTCTGTTCACACAAGCAGGGATTCAAGCCTTTTCTACGCTCCATCTCAGAGGCACAAAAGCTGAGCTGCGGTCACCCAAAGGGGCTGCGCTGCTGCCGGGTGATGAATCGCCAAGTTTTCTAACACCCTATCGGCGCACGGTTCCGGTTGGCACCGATCATGGGGGGCTGCCCCCAAGCTACCCCCCCCTCCCCAGCGATTGTAACCTTAGGTGGTGAGGTAAACATGTCCGATAGAGTTTGAGCCTACTGCAGCGCAATAAAGATGTTGAACCCTGATTCATAGGCGCTACGTCCCTACCGATAGCGTCAATCGGTGGAGCGCGCCATCGGTTCCATTCCTTGGTCCTCAAAACCTGGCGCAAGAGAACGCCAAGGCGTGCGAAACACTGTGTAGGTCTCGAACGGTATCGTATTTAGGTTACCTATTTAGTAAATTTATCCGTGGAAGCCCGCGAAAGGTATTTAATGCGACGCGGAGTGGTGAACTTCTGTAGTACGTGCTTTGTGTTTGCAGGCAGCCGGTGAGACAGGGTTTACCAATATAAAAGAACGCCGAGGGTACAGTGCAGTGTGGCGAACCAGGGCCCGTCTCATACGATGCATTGCATATAAGTAGATAGAGTCTGATCAATCACCTTAAGAACCATTCACCAGTCATGCAGAGACACCCTACTCTCATGAAAGCCCCGCCCGGCCACAATAGAGGCTCTGGGAATTCCGATTTAGGCGGGACATCCAAGAAATAGAGAGCCCAACCAAAGCCTCCTAAGCCGTGGATAAACAGGAAGTGGATATCGTTATCTCGCCAGCCTTGTGTCACATTCAATATGATACCAATCCGAGAGATAGTATGGGACCATAATCGCGTGATAACCGATGATCTAGAGCCCTTGGATTAGCAACATCAGGTATGTAACACTCCCCCATCACCGTCGTTAGGCTTTGCTACCGGGCTCGCAGAAACCCACCTGCTGGTATCGTCACCATCACCATAACCATCACGATTGAACAAATCTGAGAATAAGAAAAAACCGAAGCCCGACATATTGAACTTACATACAAAAACGACCGCTCCGCCCCGCCCGGGCCAGGCACAAGAAACAGTTGACCAGCAAACTAACGGCGGCATTTTTTTCGGTGAAGAAAAAAAAAGAGCAAAGGATAGGAAAGAGAAAGCAAAAACACCTCATAACATCCTTTTTTTCGTTTCCAAACATCAAAACCATCGCATTTACCGTGACCACCAGAGTGATGTGAAACCCCCGTAACCCCATCGCAAAACAAGCAAAGCACAAGCGATTATCCAGACAAGAGAAGAACGAGAAACAAAACCGAATCCACTCGCCGAAAAGGGAAAAAATAATTCAAATTAACCAAACGGGAGGCGAAGAAGCATACAAAAATACAGTTTTTTTTAGTTGTTACAAACCCCGACTTTTTAGTTAGTGAAAAACAAAAATTATGAGCTAAATGGACCTACTGCCCATTGGCCTGGTATTCCTCCCACCGGACTACCAGCCCAGGCTTCAAACCCTGACGGAATATTTGGGTTCCCTTGCATTTGAGCCTGAACCTGAGCCTGGGCTTGGGCTTGCTGCATATTGAGGAACCACTGCGGGCCTGGCATCTGCCCCACCACGCTTCCATGGCTTCCGGGAGTACTAGGCTGTTGCGCATATCCATTGGCCAGCGCGTTCATCCAAGAGGCGTTGATCTGGTTTTGGTATGCGGTTTGGTCTGTCATCGTGGACCCAGGACGCTGTGGGGGCATCATTGGCCCAGGGATGGGGCCTGGGGCCTGTTGTAATCCACCCTCAGAATCGAGTTTCCACAACAGCGGAGAGACGGAATCAGTAGAATAGCTCCGGCGGGGCCCCTCGCCGGAAAGATTCCATATATGCGGGCCAAATTGAGGGTTGAAGTGTGGGTGCACTGCGAGCGGAGGCCGTATCGGCCAATTGCTTCCGTTCTCCGATGCGACCCTTGGTTCGTTATTTCCAAGGAGGAACGCAGGCGACCTTCCTGGAGCACCAGCTGCAAAAGCAGAAACTGAATGTGGAGGGTTTGGGGCATATACTGGGCCCATAGGATTGATGAAAGGCGGGGGACCGCTCGATCGATAGCCGGCCGCGAAGAGCTCTTTCGCATTCCTCACGTGCTGGTGGAAAGCCATATCGGCTTGGTGGGGACCTGGATAATTCCGCATATGGGTGGGGCCCAAAGGTCCCATACAACGCACCCCACCGTAGCGAGCAGGCCCGTTACCGCCGCTGCTACTGCCGATATTCTGCTGGTATGTCTGTGGCGGAAGGATAAAATCAGCGCTTCTGTCGGTGGTGGTCATGGACGAACGGCTTGGTGGTGGTATTTGTGGTGAAACAGATCGGCTTCGGAAGGCTTCCGACTCAAGGTCACGTCTCCATGTAAATGCGCCAGGGCCTTTCCCATGGCCGAATCGATTGCCACGTCGACCACCACCCCACTTCCCAGTGGCACTTCCTTCAGACGCCGATTCCCATGGTTCGTCTAAACCCCCTCCCTGCACACGGCTAGGTCCAGGATAGCCATAGGAACCACCGCTGCCTCTATACTTGGGCCCCTTCGTAGAAGTACTCGGGTTGGGTGCCTTGGGCATCGGCGTAGAACGTTCGCCCGATCCGCGAGTAGCTTTGAAATTGTCAGTATTGAGTCTAAGAGAAGGCCCACCACGCCGGGGGGCGGGGCTTCCTCCAAGCAGAGGGGTCACGGAAACTGCGCTTCTAGAAGCACTCATAACGGGAGTATCGCATTGGCTAGATTTAATTTTCGAGAAAGGATTTTCGAGATCTGCTTCTCTTGGCTGGTTATCGTCAATATCCGAGTCATCGTCGATCCTTGTGCTCTGATACGAGCTCTCCATCTCAGCACGAAGATAAGCTGGAAGTGTCGGAGACTTTCGTGTAGACGGCTCGGGGGCCGGAGGAGGGGCTGGAGAAGCAGCAGCTTCCCCGCTAAAGGGGAAGAAGGGCTTGTGTCTCTTTCTCTCCGTTATTAGTTCTTCCTGTTCAGCGTCTGGTTGGTCTGATTCGCTAACGATATGCTCATCCTCGGTATCCTCCTCATTTAACCTCCCTAAACCCGGCGCACTGGCTCTTTCGAAGCCCTGTGTCCCTACTTTAGGAGCTTGACTATTTAAATTGTACTGCGGTGGCGTGATTACCGTTCCATCGGGAGTCAACATCCATCTCCAAGGTTTGGGTCCCCCGGTTCCATTTGTTTGCTCATCCCGATCCTGCAACGATTCTATAGGTTCAAAATGTGAGTGAGAGTTATGAGAAATAGTGAGGGAAAAAACAAACCCTCTGACGACACTGTGCTTCTCTCCTTGCCCTTCTTCCTCTCTGTGGGCGAGGAAAAAAGATCATCAAACCTCCAGGAATCAGACGCGTTTGATCCGCTGGTAGGCCTCTTGTCTGGTTCTCCGGTCTCAAAGTCACTCTCCAGAAACTGTGAAAGCAGGCTCCGGCCCTCCACCGCTCGACCGCTAGATCCCGCTTTATCACCAAAATTGTCGTTATCAGGCCAAACCAATGGCTCAACGGCCTCCTTTGTCTCCCTGGGAATCGGTGTTGGGGAAGAGGATATCGCCAATCCTACACCTTCATCCTCTGCTCCCGCGCCGACCTCCCTGGCTGGATCATCCTCGTCCACAACCTCCTCCACGGTCACGTAGCGTTTTGGTAGCGAATGGTCTATGTTTTCCTTGTTCTCGTCGCTGGCATGCCCCAAATGGTCATGGACCTCTAGTTCGCCAAGTTCCCGGTTGATTCTCTCCAATACAGCAGTGGCATCAAAGCCCCTCGATGTTTCACCTTCAACTTCGATAAGTTGCTCCGATGTCAGTCCCAAAGAGGTTCTCGACTGAGATCTCAGAGAGGAAGGCCGACCAGCGCCCGGTGTGGTCAGCTTTTTTCGTTGCCCTACAATGCCTTCGTCGTATGCGGGAACTTTCGGCCAGGCTTCTTCCACCGCACAATCAACTTGCAAAATAAAATCATCAGACTTCCATAATCTGGTTTCCCATAAGTCTTTAATGTTGCTTCTACCACTCTCATTTAAAATTCTAAACTGGATCCGTTCCTCGAGAGCGGATTGATACCAGTGCCTGATCTTCTCGGCTTCCGATGCTCCTTTAGCACCAGTAGCAAATAGTTCCGCAGCGGCGTTGAGGGTTTGGAGGTGGTTCTTGACAGCATGGCAAAGGTGTTTGTACACGGCCCTGAATGAAGATCCAGGGTGCGGAATCGATATTTCGGTAGTAGAAAGTGCTTTGTCGAGATCGCCAAAATTGAGAACCATGGGTAGCCTTCTCGCCAGAATATCATGGGCTAAGGGGTCCTCATCGGGAAAAGAAGAAACACTCGATTTTGTTGCCATAGGCGAGGAAGAAGTTGATGAAATGGAGCCTGACTTGATTTTCAGCTGTCGCCTGGCTTCACCCAGATCGAGAACTAATGATTCGATCTGTTTCCCATAACTCTCGTGCAATCCACGAACGAGATCGTTATTAAAACCATAGCCTCTCCGGGCATTCCGCATCTCCTCCATGTGCGACTCTTCGAGCTTTTTGATTTCGTTCTGGTGGGACACGGTTAGGTTTGCAATCTCGGCTTGGTGAGATTCGGCCAGCGAAGCGAGCGACGACCGGTGATTTGCTTTTACTCTCGTGAGGTGCTAAAACCCGTTATCTTAATATCCCTTCCGGTTTGCTCGTCACATCGGGAAGAAACAAATTAAAGGTACATGTTCCAAAAATAGAACAAAGTAGATTGTAAGGAAGGGTGGGGATGAAGATAGAAGGGAGGGGGTATTTACGTCAGCCTCTTCGTCCATAGCAGAACTGTTTCTCGCAAATAATCCTTTCAAGTTCGGAATTTCGTTATTCAAACTGCCCATCTCTGGGTGAATTTCTCTGTTGTTGCGGGATGGTGTGTATTGAGCCCAATCCTCCTCTTCCGGGATATTATCGTGGTGATCGTTGTTGTTGTTGTTTTCCATCTCGTGCCCAGTTTCGGCGTTATCTTCGGTCCGCCGTGTTAACTCCCCCTCTGCCTCTCGCCTCTCATTTCTTTCGCCCTCACTTCCTTCCGACATTGTTGTAGAGGCAGGAGTCAGTATTATGTCTTCCCGCTGTTGACCACCACCATTAGTATCCTCGGCTACCTCCGCGGACGGGGACTTGTTGGCGTCGACAGTGCTCGCGCGGTTCATGTTTCGATGACTGTTGGTCCGGCGTGTAGAGAAAGTGGCTAGCAGGGACCCGGGTATGGAAGGTCGCCAATACGTGGACATTCGCCGGTGGAGAGGGGATAAGGCTTTGGGGAAGCAATTTGATAGTGATATAAACGAGATAAGGTTGGGTTTGAGGTATGGAAATCAATTATGATATCTTGCTGAGTCTGGATGTTTTCGTTTCCCTCTGCCTGGCTTTTTTTAGGAGGGGCGGGGGGGGGGGGGGATATGGGTGGAAGGGAAGTGATGGGACGTGAAAAGCAAGCGGAAAGTGAGCTCGGAATGGCGGGTTAATGGAGGGGAAAAAGTGAGAGGGGGGATTCTATTGATAGATGGGGGGGGGGGGGATGTGGTGTGTGTGCGGGTAATATGTGTGTAATATGTGTACGATACTGAATGTGTACAGTAGAGTGCGGGCACGCATATAAGTATGAATGAGGGTACTGTTACTGTAACTAGGGGGTTACGCTGAACACGAAGGGGGGGCGTAGGTGTGGGTGCAGAGGTGAATGATTGTGAGCAGGAGGAAGGGAGAGGGAAGAGTGAGGGGTGAGGGGTGTTGTGTTTGGCAGAATTGTGTTGTTGAGAGTGGAGGGTTGTATAGTATCCCCCGGGCGTGAATGCCAAAGAAGGATGTCTGAAGAAAAAGTTACGGATTTTCAGAACACGGGTAGAAGCCGGGAGCGAGTATGATAAGACGGAAGTGTTATAAAATATGCGAAAAAATGCGAAAAGAAAGAAAAAAAATAACAATAAAACTTTGCAAACAAAGACGACAAAATACCGGTATGGCGAGGGGAAAGGAAAAGGTTCTTTCTGGTCGGAGATTAAAGCGGGTTACCACCAATGCACCCGCAGTCCACGATACAAAGTATGGGAGCAAGAGAAGACAACCTCTCGATATTTTTTACGTGCTTTGGTTGGTCGAGCTGCGCCTGAATTAATGCGGAAGGGGGAAAGAGTGAGAGTGGATGGGAAGAAGGTGTGCGTTGGCCCTTCCTTCATTGTGTTCCACGGCAGAGAAAAGCTCAAGCAGCAAAGTTGCCTTACCCACCACACTTCTAAGTAATTAGATCGGTCTGACAACTATTACTCGTACAATTATCACTTTCACTAACTTAATACCAGCAAGCTCAGATTCTGCGCAGTAGCTCCCCACCCCAATGTTATGTTTACTCCAGTCAATAGCTTATTCACTGGCCCCCTCCCCGTTTCGAGCAGGTCGAATGATGGGGAGGTGGAGCGAGAAGGACTGCAGTCCAACTCTCAAGAACCATAGTTGAAAGATAAAGACAGCCACGAATCGATAAAAAGTATCCCGGCTCGCTATGCATGAGAGGGCTAAGTCCCCCGCTATGGATTGTGTATTTGTCTCTAGGACCGCATAGTGGCCCTACGATATGGAGGGTATCCTTCGCCTAACCAAGAATCCACAAGAGAAATATCAACTCACCCGTGGGTGGAAGTATGATAGTTCAAAAGTCCCAAGACATCGCTTTACCATGCTCTGCGAAGCAATATAAATGAAATCTAAAGTAAAAATAAAAATAAAAAATAAAAAATATGGCACTTCTACTCCCGTAGAGTGCTATATAATGGTTTAACTCCCCTCAGCGACTTGCAAGACGGCTCTCAAAACTGCTACCCCACCCGAATGACTCTCGACAGTTCTCCCACGACCCCTGTCATTCAAGTCTCCGCTTGCTGCGTTGTCCATCGGGATGGATAACGGGCTACCGATCTCACCAGAGTTTTGAATATCCACAGCCCCGGGGTCCAGAATCGTCTCGAACTTGTCGGCGGAGGACACATCCTTCGGGGCACCCCACCAGGTTCCGACAATACCCTTCGGATTGCGAGTGCTCCATGCTGCCGCAGCGTTTTTAAGGATGAAATTGTTTAAGTCTGCGCAACTTCTGAGGTGCTGGGATCTTGCTGCTTCGTTCAAAGCTTTGTTGGATGATGCGGTGGGCAGAGGCTCGCAGAAAAGCGTCAAGTGGTGGAAGAATATGCCTATGCATGGATAAGCCTTAAGCAAATAAACCAAAACATTGGTATAACAGACGAAAGCCAGTATCAGTGCCGTGTCCTAACCTACCTTTAAACGTATGACCATCCTGAGAACAGTACCCTCCAATGTCGCACTTTTCTGTGAGAATACCATCACGAACAATCTCTCCCACACGCCCCTCGCTGGTCACCACGGCATCCACTAGTTGGAATCCTTCTAATAAATACTTCTCGTCGCCTGTCGCTTCTGCGAGCCCCCGTAGTCCACTCAAGAGCACACCCTGGTTGTATGTGTAAACCATCTCGTTCCTAACATCGCATATCTTCTCCCCCACGCCTTTGTCATTCGAAATATGGAAGCCATCGGTATAAAGCCCTTGTTCGTTCGTCATGTTGCTATTCCTTAACCATTCGTGCCCTCTAATGGCATTGAATAAATAGCGTTCATTGCGATCACCGTAGTGGAGGTACATTGCGATGCTGGCAGATATATAGAGCTCATTCGTTATAGCGTTCTTGTAAGGATCCAGGTAGGGGCTCCAGAGCATCCCGCCGGCGCAACGCGTAGTATCCCAGCCCCCCTCCGCGAGAAGGTAGAACTCGAGCGCTCGTCGCGCAAGAGCCCCCCGCCATTCCACCCCTGCCCACTCGGAATCCCTGAAGGTTTCTTTGCGATAATCTATCGCTTTTAGAGCCTCCAGCCAGCCGAGCACAACCCACAACATATCGTCGAATGCTTGACGGCGCAGTGCTTCATCGTCCTGGCCGTAAAAGAAAGCTATCAGTTGTGCAAAGTATGTATTTGAAAGAGCTCTTTCCTCCGGAATTCCGGACAGGGTGTGGATTCCAGCTGCAAGGTGTGTTCCCAATACTGCGCGCGTCCAGTCGATACCTGTAGGATATGTTCCGGTTGACAAGTCGAAGAACCCCTCCTGTAAAGTAGTGAGGGCTGTTTTGAACTCAGCTAGATGAGATTTCTCTGGCAGGTGTAGTGAAGGTAGTTGCGAGCGGAGCTCCTGGGGAAACGAAGAAGAAGTAATGAGAAAACTGAAGAACAAAAATGTGAAGATATGAAAATAGCGTATCATCTTGCTTGGTCTCTTATTCTCTTCCTTATAGGGACCCTAAGTTTGGGGCAGCGACCCTAGTACTCGGAAAGGAGTTTCTACGCAGATGGATTTCGAACTTGAGTAGATCAGCCACTTGGGTAGTCACTTCATGAAAGATATAGGATCATCGAAAACATAGAAGCAATGGGGTACTTGTACTCATTCATTCTTCGCATTCCCCGTCCTTCCCCCCTGCGCCTTGGGAAACCGAGGGCAGGTACTCAAGGATCAGGGTTTCAGAATGGTCAGACATAGCTTCCATTTTTCAGCTTGTGCAAGTGTTAATAATAGCCCACGAGTCGGAATTCTTCCGTTGTGGGGGAAGAACTTGCTTTAGGCTGGGAATGTTGAGAAAGAGGGGCTGATGATCATGAGATTCGATAGGTTTTGCATTCTCGAGAATGGCACGCCGAACATGTTTTAACATGAAGGTCGCGTGCTAATTTCATTTTCCCTGTTGGCCACAGTGCTGCGCAAGGAGCCCACTTGACGTTAATAGGCATGCGATACGGAATTCAGGGTCCAGGTGACTTGTGATGGCTCGGAGTGGAGGAGGATCACAGGATATCATATGATACAGTATCATACCTGGTAGGAAAGGAAGAAGTGGCAGCTTGGCATCTCAAGAGCCTCATCTTCCGAAGGCCGAATGGCTCAAAGGATCGAACTCGTGCTGTACCTTGCACGTGTTGCACTAGTCCTGAACTAGTATGATAACTCTGCGGGGATGGTGAGGGGCATGTGCAGCCGGAGCACTTGACTTTGAAAAGATCGCTTGAGTTTAACCCCAAAGAAGATTCTCTTCGATTACTACTCGAGTACCGTACTGTGTTCCCGTATTACTATAATTTATTCAAAGAGACACCGTAGAATTCCATAAGCCGCACCTTGGAATATCGTAAATTCTAGGCAAACTCGACCCGCCACTATTACCTGTGCGGTAGTTACTATCCCCAGAAAGGCGAATTCACCACGAGATTAGTTCTTGAGAGGGATGATGGCTACCCTAGGAGGTATGGCGGCGGGTCGAGTTTATTCAGAATTTTACTAATGCCGCAACCGCTCAAAACCTGGCTGATATGGCCGCATAAACTACCGTAGTTACAATACTCGGGTATGGACGTGGGTGATCGGACAGCTAGGGATTAGAGGTGTCAAAGCTTCTTTGCTCGTTTGAGAAATTTCGATTCCAAATTCATTTTTTTTATTTCCTACGAAGGCAGTAAGCTCAGGCCTCTGGAATCCCTGGCTGTCCGATCACCCACCGGTAGTAGGGGGGGGGGGGGGGCCGCCCGCCCCGCGGCGCCCAGAAAGAGGAAAAAT
>Ga0307509_10001096_pt1 | contig 46398 bp, 43 predicted proteins | sample 10_EM_MG_FD_202245 | JGI IMG/M metagenome (GOLD analysis project Ga0307509, IMG submission 202245) | Populus trichocarpa ectomycorrhiza microbial communities from riparian zone in the Pacific Northwest, United States - 10_EM | ecosystem: Host-associated > Plants > Roots > Unclassified | place... | reverse complement strand
CGTGAGAGTGGATTCTGGGCTTTTGGTACTATCGACAGCTTCTGCACAGATTTTATCTCTTTTTCTCTTGCCTTTTATTTTCTACTCTACCCCTCATCTAAACCTTATATGGAATAGTTTCTAGTCCGTGCTACTCAGCTATCACTCGCTTTTCAATTTTTTAAAATATTTTTTTCTTCAACCATTTCACTGTCCCGGATGTTTCGCTATCCCGGATGGTCTATCCTTGATTTTGACCATCCGGGACAGCGAGGTGCGACTGTACACTCGAGTACTTCTAGCCTGGGACAAGCGCTCGACTAACCAGGCTACTGCTTTTATGGGTAGGATCATTACCTATGATACTTGTAGATCAAAAAAAGGAGGGAGGGGAAGGCCTGGCAAACCAAAAAATACAATAGCTCTGCGCCATCAGAACCATCGCGAGATTCCCGCACTGTGAGTACTGTATCCGCAGAGAAAGAGGCATGACGAACAAACCAGCCTCGCAAAATTACCGGTAAGAAAACAAAGATAGGGTTTGTGGCTCGAAAGTCTTACGACACTGGAAGAGAGAGACTGCCGATATCTCCAAAGCTGCTGAGGCACTTCAGCCAAGTTTAAAAATGTTCAATATGATACAAGCATGCTTAGTCGTGAGTGGATGTGGGTGAGGTTTCGCGCTTTTATTACCGTACCTTAGGCTGGGCTGGACTCGAGCCACGTGCCAAGCCTCAGCCCAAGCTTTTCAGGAACCCGGAGACAGGGCGGTCAACAGGGACCAATCTGCCCACCGCCGCGCAGCAACGAAATGTGCGATACGGTACTGTACCGTACTCGAACTATCCGTAGTACCTTAGTAGCCGCCAGGCATGCATGCCGCTGCGTTCCTCTGGCAACGCTTGAACCAAAACAACTTCGTCATCTACCCGATTCTACCGATATCCTGCCCTAGACTTTCTTTGCTGGCATTGCGGGTCTCTCTTAAGATCTTTTTCTTTTCTTTTTCTTTTCTTTTCAGCTGCGAGGTTTCGTGTTCTCCTTTTCTCTCCTTTCATTCTTTTTTTTTCCTTCTTCGATTTATACCTACCCATTGTTACTGTGCCTGCAGAAAGGGAAAGCGAAAGGGTGGTGTCCCTTTTTTTTTTTTCACGATTTTACGAATAAGGGTCTTTTTTTAAAAAAAAATTCAACTCTTGTCACAATTACTTGCTTGTCACCACGCTGCATCATCACAGCTTTTACGAGGTGTGTGGGAGGTGCGGTAGGGGAATAAAGTAGAAAAGCAGAAACGAAAAAGCAGGTGGGGATTACCGAATTTATTTGCTAGCTGACCTATTCGTGCCCAAGTTGTGTGTCGAAGGGGGCGTGTGGTTGACGAACTGGATTGGGTTCTTTGACATTTAGTTTTGGCTTTCGTTCTCCTCACACCTTCCCTCCTTCTTTCGCATTGATTGGGTTTGCGGTTCGGTATCGAACAAGGAATGACAAAATACGCTTATGCTCATGGGAGGGTGCCATCCGACGAGTCTGTTGATCCGGTAGCTGCGGAAAAGCATAGGAGGCGACATCGGGAACGAGATCTGGAAAGGGGCGACAGCAGGCGCCACCGCCGGCGGGATGGCACCGGCGGCAACGATGGGGATAGACCGAGGAGAAAGAGGAGACGGAGGTCTGTCCCCGCAGGGGCGTATGATGCTCGTGGGCACTCGAGGCATAGGGATGGGAGGGCCCGGAGAAGTAGGAGTCAGAGTGCACCCCCGGCCCCGCCGGAGAAGAGGAAGAGAAGGTGTGGACCTTGCTTTTGTGAGTTTCGTTCATTCTATTAAAGGGAGCACGGGTAAGGGGCTAATTGAGGTCTTTCTAGGGATATTGGTTGGTCTGACGATTCTCCTGTTGATCATACTTGTTCCCGTTGGGGTACTGGTTGTTGGTAAGAAGAAGAGTGCTGCGAGTCATGGAATTGAGGAGGGGTTGGGGAAGGGCCAAAAGGGTGGGAGCATCAGTGATATTGACGCTTCTAGTATTCCGGTATGTCCCTCCCTTGGCTGAATTTGCTTTTGTGGCGCCGACTGACCGTTTGGGGATAGTCTGCATATAAAGGAACTTATTATGACCCATTTACTTGGGCTGATACGCAGGATTTTAACCTTACCTTTACTGATCGGAAAGTCGGAGGTCTCCCTGTTATGGGTCTTTGGGATGACTACGACGATTCCGTCCAAGCGAATGAGAATGTTCCGCCCTTGAACCAGGAGTTTCCCTACGGGACCAAGCCCATTCGTGGTGTCAATCTCGGAGGGTGGCTTATTATTGAACCTTTCATAACACCATCTTTCTTCAGTAAGGTTGATCCCAGATTTGGCGTTGTGGACGAATTCACCCTCAGCAAATATCTTGGCCCTACCAATGCAGCAAAGACAATCGAGCGACATTACGCAAGCTTCGTTAACGAGACCGCTTTCCGGGAAATTAGGGAGGCGGGACTTGATCATGTTCGCATCCCTTTCGGGTATTGGGCCGTCATGACCCTGGACGGCGACCCGTTCGTTCCGATGATCTCTTGGAGATACTTGCTACGGGCGATTGAATATGCAAGAAAGTACGGATTGAGAGTCAAGCTCGACTTGCATAGTGTGCCCGGAGGAGCCAATGGCTGGAACCATAGTGGTAAACTCGGGCCAATCGGGTGGTTGAATGGGACGGACGGAGATATCAATGCTCAAAAGACCCTGGATATACATAACCAGATGGCGACATTCTTTGCCCAACCCCGTTACAAGAACGTGGTGACTATGTACGGTCTTGTCAATGAGCCGAAGATGATCTCCCTTGATGCGGATAGGGTTATTGCGTGGACGGTCAAGGCTCATGACGTTGTTCGCAAGGCAGGTTATCAGGGGTATATCATTTTCGGTGATGGGTTTCGGGGATTGGATAACTGGAAGGGTGAATTCAAGGGCTTGGATAAGATGTTGCTCGACGTCCATGAATATGTCATCTTCAATACTGGGCAGATTTCCACAACGCATTCTGCTAAAGTCAAATTTGCTTGTGATGGATGGGGCCAGCAGATGTCGCAGAGTGTTGATACTTCTACTGGGTGAGTGATTATCTGTCGTGGGAATTTGGGGGATGTTGGCCTCTAACTGTTGGTTTCAGGTTTGGACCTACCGTGGTTGGCGAGTGGGGACAGGCTGAGACGGATTGCACCCCTTATCTTAATAATGTGGGTCTTTAATTTGTGGGGTAACCATTTCACAGAATTCTCTAACCTTTTATAGGTTGGAATTGGGTCGCGTTGGGAAGGTACCCTTAATTCCGGAGATCCTCTCACTCAGACCACCGTGCCTAGTTGCCCCGGCGGAAAAGGGTGCTCGTGCGAAGGAGCCAACGCCAATCCTTCCGACTACTCAAAGGCATATAAGCAATTTCTCCTTATGTTTGCTGAAGGTATATATCCTAATGTACTATTTGAAGTGGCTGAACTAGTACTGACATTTCCATCATAGCCCAAATGGATTCCTTTGAAAAGAGTTGGGGGTGGCTATACTGGACCTGGGACACCGAAGCCGCAACTCAATGGTCCTACAAGAAGGGGATTGCAGCTGGAATTCTTCCTAAAAAGGCACACACTCGGTCCTTCAACTGCAGCGATACGATCCCGGACTTTGCAAGCCAGGGGTTACCAGAAACCTATTAGATTAGCTATCCCCGTTTCTTTTTCTCTTTTCTCATTATTCCGGAGTTTGGGGAATTGGGTTTTTTTCCTTTCACATATATATACGAATAGCACATGCGTTGGTAATGATGATGCGATAATGCGCCGACTTTTCTTTTATGAAGGAACTGTCTTGTTTTTGAGTGGCATTTGGGGTGAGGAGGGAAGAAGCGGAGAATTCTTATGTATTAGGGAGAGAGATTTGTGAATGATGTAGCTTTAGCTGTATAAATGAAAAAGCCTATGGACGGCATAGAGGATTATGATATAAAGCTATTCGCATTATTCCAAGACTGGTTCCAATGTTCTAGATTGTCGAGTTAGGAACACAGGCACCCGTGCGGAAGAGGTTTCGGTCCCGGCACCCTGGGAGTGGTTCTTCTGGTATGCCCTTTGAGTGTACAGTACTCCTGGACTGATCAAAGGCCCTGACACTAGAGGACAATGCAGCCGAAACCCACTGGCAATTAAGCCCGTCACCTCTCGAAGAGCCTTGGGAATTTGAAAAACCAGTTTCCGAGTAATAATTAGGAAACTGAAAACCAATCCACCCCCTAGGTGTTATAGTCAGGTTTGGGGAGAAATTGCCTATATCGTACAGTACCAGGCCTAGCAAGGGCCACCTGTACGGGAGTATGGATGCGAATCCCTAGAGAGTTCATTCGTAATAGCGAGAGTTTCCCTTATGAGCGGTCCATTATAGCGGGGTGCGACTGTACCAGTATCATACTCGAGTAATTACCGTAAGAACTGGAATAATTGAACCTAGAGCGAAGACGTCTGAAATTCCCTCTCTAGGATAGGAGGGGCGTGCGTATGATACAAGACAGCGAAAACTCACCCTCCCCCACCTCAGACTGTGCTTTAAGACGGGAAAAAACGAAAAGAAAAAACAAGAGCCAGACATTACCGGCAAAGGCAACTAACGTGAGGTTCAATTATTCCAGTTCTTGCGAGTACGGTACTGTACATGGCCAGCTTAAATGCTAAATGCTTAGTCCCCAATGATTGGTTTGTGGGCTGGGATTCTGCCGATTGGTGGGGTGCTGTGCAGTCTAGTACTGTACCTAGTACTGTGCTCGAGTATTGGGTTTGGGCTTTGCCAGATTGTGAGTTCCAATCAGGTTACTAGTAAAGTACTGTGCTGTATCATAGCGGGTAGCTAGATACTACAAGTGCCGTAAACTCTCGTTAGTTTAAATCCATCATCGGGTGGATTTAACGAGAGTTTACGGTACGGTATGGTAACATCTGTTCCTTTCTGGTTCGGCACAATTTCCCACCTCAACCTTTTGAGTCCTACGGTACCCTCGAGTCTTCAACCGTCACAAGCTTAACCTTCATAACCTTTATAGCTCTATAACTTATAGCCCTGTCATGCACTGACAACTACAAATAACAGTTCAACTCATTTCCCAGCTTATTTTTCAGTTTATTTCTTCCTTCATTTTTTCAGTTCATCTTTTGGGTTCATTTTTTCCAGTTCATTTTTCCAGTTCATTTCCCTATCCCATTTTTCTAATTTAGGGCTCATAGACCATAAGCCTATTTCCATCAAGGTTTAACTTAGCAAGGGTTGTTGGGATAGGGTCACTTTTATCGCAGAGCCCCAACCCACCCCACTACCCATCAACGCGGGGCATCCCGAGTTCAAGTCAAGTCGACGGGAAATTTTCAACTGCGACCCCTCCACTCCTCTCTCCCAACACTCAACATCTTGATACTTTCACCCACGGAGATACGCAATGGCTAGCTCTCCTACTCAAAGGAGGTACCTATCCCTCCCGGGCCCACCGGCCAATTCCCCGTTCCGTCTCGCAGAGATCAAAGACGCCATAAATTCATCGGCGCCCAACACGAACAAAGTTGCCTCCATTCGCTCAATCTTCATACACTACGTCTGCCCCCAGGAGGGCGTAGACGTGAATGTCCTAGAAGACGAGACTTCGAACGAGAGGAAATGTTTAGACCAATTGCTGCGCTATGGCGACGAGTCTTCAGAGTTGAATCGTGACGAGGAGACCTGGAAACTGGTTACATACGCTAAGGGTCAGAAGGAGGTGGGGTTTATGAGTAATACTTTGGTGCTTCCGGTGTTTCCTAGGAAGGGGACTATTAGTCCTTGGTCTTCCAAGGCGACGTCCATTGCGCACGTTTGTGGGCTAAAGGGCTATGTTAAGAGAATTGAGAGGGGTGTTTTATTTTCTGTGGTTTTCGAGAAGGAGATTGAGCTTGATGGGGTATTTGGAGGAGCGGATAATGTATTGTTTGATCGGATGACTCAGGTGTGTACTCGCCCAACTTCTAGGCGTTTTTCAGAGGGGTTGGTTGGGGCTGATATGCGTATTTATCTTTAGACATGTCGAACGGAACCTCCTAGCTATGAGGAGTTGTTTGGAACCCATGAGCCGCTCCCGGTTGGACAGGTTGATCTTCGATCTTCCGCAACTTCGCCGCTGGAAGCCCTTGAGTCGGCGAATAAAAGATTAGGGTTGGCATTGGACTCTTTTGAGATGCAGTACCTTCTTGAGGCGTTCTCCGATGCTGGCCCATGTCCTCGGAGTCCCTATGACGTCGAGCTGTTTATGTTCGCTCAGGTGAACTCCGAGCACTGCCGCCACAAGCAGTTTAACGCATCCTGGGAAATTGATGGGCAGGAAAAACCACATTCTCTTTTTGGGATGATTAGAAATACACATAAAATCAGCCCTGATTACACAATTTCTGCTTACTCCGATAATGCAGCGGTGCTGGAAGGGAACAATGGCGTACACTGGGCGCCGGATCCAGAAACGAAGGAGTGGATATCTACCCAGGAAATAGTACATTTTGTTGCCAAGGTCGAAACACACAACCACCCAACTGCCGTCTCGCCGTACCCAGGCGCTGCCACAGGGTCCGGTGGTGAGATTCGCGACGAGGGTGCTGTGGGTCGGGGATCCAAGCCAAAAGCTGGGCTAGCAGGGTTCAGCGTGTCAGACCTCTTGATCCCTGGATACCAGCGGCCTTGGGAATTGAGTGTTGGTAGACCCCACCATATCGCTAGTCCTTTGGATATTATGCTTGAGGCGCCTATTGGGTCAGCGGCATTTAACAATGAATTTGGGAGACCGTGTATCATGGGCTATTTCCGGACTCTGACAACAACAGTAGAACATAGAAATGTGAGGGAGATTAGAGGATATCATAAACCTATCATGCTTGCTGGTGGTTTGGGCACGGTTCGCCCGGTACATGCTATCAAGGAGGCTGGAATGATTGAGCCGGGTGCGTACTTGATTGTTCTCGGCGGTCCGGCAATGTTGATTGGGCTGGGCGGGGGAGCAGCTAGTAGTATTGCCTCCGGTGAGGGGTCGGTAGATCTCGACTTTGCCTCTGTTCAGAGAGGAAACCCGGAACAGCAGAGACGTGCACAGATGGTTATTGATGCTTGTGTCGCTCTGGGTGAGAACAACCCTATAAGGTCTATTCATGACGTCGGTGCTGGTGGGCTTTCAAATGCTCTTCCGGAATTGGTGCACGATGCTGGTCTAGGGGCTACTTTTGAGCTCCGAGAGGTTGAGAATGCCGATAATGGGATGAGTCCTCTGCAAATATGGTGTTGTGAAGCTCAGGAACGGTATGTCATGGCTGTGTCAGAACCCAGCTTGAAGACATTTGTAGCGATCGCCGAACGGGAGCGATGTGGGTTCTCTATTGTTGGTAGAGCTGAAGGGGGGGGCAAAGCAGAGCAGAGGCTAGTCCTCAAGGATAGGGACAGTAAGGACTACCCTAAAATCATTGATCTTCCCATGTCGACCCTGTTTGGGAAACCCCCGAAGATGCACAAGAATGTTACTGCCCGGGTATTGGGCCATGCTCAGTTCGATAATAGCCTGGAGACCTACCTCCCGAATATGTCACCAGCTGAGCGCTTGGTCGAGGCTGTGGATAGGGTGTTGAAGCTCCCTAGTGTTGGTTCCAAGAGCTTCCTCATCACGATTGGTGACAGGACTGTTACTGGGCTGATCACTCGGGATCAGATGGTTGGCCCTTGGCAAGTCCCTGTTGCAGATGTCGCGGTTACTGCAACTTCGCTGTCTGAAGAATCCGTCACAGGTGAAGCTATGGCAATGGGAGAGAAGCCAACTCTAGCTCTCATCTCCCCCGCAGCATCTGCACGTATGGCTGTTGCAGAGTCTATCATCAACTTGGCCGCGGCAAACATCCAAGGGGGCCTAAAGCGTGTCCGGCTGTCGGCAAACTGGATGGCAGCTGGCAACCACCCCGGTGAGGGAGCGGCTTTATATGAAGCTGTTGAAGCTATCGGCATGGATCTTTGTCCAAAGCTGGGGATTAGCATTCCCGTTGGAAAGGATTCTATGAGTATGAAGATGAAGTGGAAGAGCAATGGTGAGGATAAGGAGGTCACCGCACCAGTCTCACTCGTTGTCACTGCATTCACGGCTGTTGAGCATGTTGGTAAGACTTGGACTCCTGCGCTAAAGCGGGAGAAAGAATCGGTACTTGTCTTTGTCGATTTGGCACTTGGTAGGATGGAGATGGGTGGGAGTGCTCTTTGCCAGGTATTCCAGCAGGTCGGAACTCATGCTCCTGATGTGAGAGACGCCAAGGTTATCACAGCCTATTTTGATGCGTGCGAGAAACTCAGAGAGCTTGGGATTGTTCACGCTTACCATGACAGGAGTGACGGTGGTCTATTTACTACGATCGTTGAGATGGCATTTGCAGGAAGGGTCGGTGTCAATATGAAATTGAAGGACTATGCCGCCAGTACACATCCTAAAGACATTACAGCAGCCTTGTTCAACGAGGAACTTGGAGCAGTTTTCCAGGTCAGCGAATCAAATCTCGGAGCCTTTGAGGATGCCTTTGGAGATTCTGGGTTCCCAAAACGATACCTCTACCACATTGGAGTGGTCAAAGCTTGTGACGACCAAACCATTGGCATCGACTACGATGAGGACATGATCTACAGCTGTACTGCTCGAGGAGAGCTCCAGCAGAAGTGGTCTGAAACCTCCTACGCAATGCAACGTTTGCGCGACAACCCCGCCTGCGCTGACCAAGAATACGAGAACATCCTCGACGACGACGATCCAGGCCTAACTTACACCCTCACATTTACCCCCTCCGATCTTATTTTCACCACCCTCCCAAACTACAAACCCCGCGTGGCAATCCTCCGCGAACAAGGCGTAAACGGCCACGCCGAGATGGCCTTTTCCTTCAAGTTGGCCGGGTTCACACCTGTGGATGTTCACATGACAGATATACTTGATGGGAGGGTCTCACTCTCTGACTTTGTCGGTCTCGCCGCCTGCGGTGGATTCTCCTACGGTGATGTATTAGGCGCTGGTGCAGGATGGGCCAAATCCGTCCTCCTGCACGAGAAAACCAGACAGGAGTTCGAAAACTTCTTCAAGACCCGCAACGACACCTTCGCCCTCGGAGTCTGCAACGGCTGCCAATTTCTCAGCAGGCTCACCTCCTTAATCCCGGGGGCCGAAGACTGGCCAACATTCGAGCGTAATGTAAGCGAGCAGTACGAAGCCCGCCTTTGCATGGTGGAAGTTTCCAACCCCCCCAGTCACCCCGCCCCTAGCGTATTCCTAGACGGAATGCACGGGGCCCGCTTCCCCGTTGCCACCGCCCACGGCGAGGGTAAAGCCACTTTCGCCTCTGCCCGCCAGCAATCCGGGCTTGAACTCCATGGGCTGGCCTCTATCCGCTATGTAGATAACAGAGGCAATCATACCGACCGTTATCCGTATAATCCGAATGGATCGCCCGGGGGGGTGACCGGTGTTAGGAATATGAATGGGAGGGTGTTGGCTATGATGCCGCATCCGGAGAGGACTGTTTTACAGGAGGCGGTTAGCTATAAGCCCGCTGGGTCGGGAGGGGAGTGGGGTGGTGTCGGCCCGTGGGTGAGAATTTTTAGAAGCGCGAGGAGGTGGGTTGGGTAGTCATAGATCATCACTCGCGTTTGTTTATTTTATTTTTACTTCATGTTAAGCCGAGTTTGTGGTAGATATGGTGAGATGTATGGGATTAACCTTTCCTTCCCCAGTGGCGGCAGGCACCAATAAACCAAATTTCCATCAAAGGATCCCAGCACCTTTAGTGACGCCGTATTCTACTTGGTGGTTCGTGAATCCCCCCCCCCGCGCAGCCATGCACTAGCACCGTTTCGCACATAGCCCGTCACACCCACCCACACCCAAAAGTCTAGACATGAACTGCAAAACAAAACAGCCTGATGAGTGCCGGTGTGTACGGGCGTATGATACACATATATACACACATCTCCACGACCTCCAAAAGGTAATTCCCAATCAATACCCAAGAAACAAGGAAAAAATTGAGCGATGCAAGCTCAATCAATGGTTCCAGAGAGGGTCGAACTCTCGACCTTGGTGTAACATACGAAACTATTAGCACCACGCGCTAACCAACTGAGCCATGGAACCGTTGGCTCTGGTTGCCGGGCTGGCATAAAGTTGGCGCGGGAAGACTGGAAGGTGGGGGGGGGGGTATTGTGCCGAGAGGAAGGGAGGGAAAGAAAGAAAGAAAGAAAGAAAGGAGGGGATGGTATAGTATGCTTGGTTAGAGATTGAGTTGAGGGTGAGTGGCACAGAGAGCAAGCAAGCAAGTTGCCATACCTTGCCATACCTTAGTGTATGATAAGTTACCTTCTCCCATCTATGATATCTAAAAATGCCAAATCCCAATGATAGCCCCCCCCCCCCAATATCTGAATAATGGGGTTTTTATGTGAGATGTAGATGCGGACTTTTTTTGGTGTTGTTGACTGAGATGTGATGTATTATTATAAATTGTGGTCTGGTTGCCTCTTGGTGGGGGAGACGTTGATAGGGTGGAGGTTTTTTTTGGGGGGGGAGAGGGAGGAGAGAGTTATCGTGGAGAGTTTGGGTGTTATTGGAGAGTATTATTTTGGGACGCTTTCCCTTCATCCCCCCCCGCCCTCCTTCGTATTCCCTCCACTCAGGATAAAAATTAATTAAAGAATCAACTGACTGCAGTGATTTGCTCTCTATTATATCATGCCTTTTGGCATGGTGTTTGATGTTTGCTGTTTGTTGCTGAGGGATTGTATATATATACGCCTGCGCTTCTTGCGTCGGGGATTCTTGTACTAGTACAGTACTGAGTTTGGTGGAGATGGGGAGCTGTGGTACGATACTGTACCAGTATGTGATAGAGGACAGAATATACACGAGTAAGCTTTGCTAAGCGTGGTTTGTAGGCTTCGGTTCCTTATTTTTAGGGTATAGAGGCTTCCAGGATAGTAACCTATCCTCTCCTAGCGAACTATGTCCCCTTCTCTTATCAAGCAGTCTACTGAATTGAAGTTCTTGGAAAGAGAGAAGGATTGGTCTAGCTTATGATAGGCTGATTTGTTGGTATCGGAGCTGTTGTTACAGGTGCCTGAGAGAGAGCAAATTTCAAGAGGGTTTACGGTACAGGGTCCGGTAAAGTGATCGAACAATTATCATATTTAAAGTTAGCCAGCTAAACATATCTCTGTCTAATCAGGTTAATTCCCTGCCCTTGTGCTAGAGTATAACACTTTGTATAATAGGTCGCCGGGGCTATTCCGAAAGAGGTGGCACGGAGACACAAGTATAGAAAGGAGCACTCCACCTTCCTTCTGTGAGATGCCATGCAGTTTCCTTAACCCTTTTCCTGAATTATCAAACACAAGCTATCAGCATCCTACATCCTCACGTTTCGATAAAAACCTGCTTTCCAAAATTATCCGCTCCTTTCAAACTGCTATAGTATGTTGCTCCCTCCCAGGGTCCACTGGAGAATACAACGCCCCGTCATTTTGCCAGCCTGCCACTAGCAGACAGAGTGGGAAAACCGTACCATGAGGGGAAAAAGACCGCCAACGGCACCCAGTGTTCCCAAGCGTCCAGTCCGTCCGTCTTCGAGTCCGGACGGGACGGACGGCGGTACCTGAAAGGGTGCCCGGGACGGACGGGCGGGGACTGCAGGTAATAGACCAGCCCTACAGGTAATTGGCGAAGACCGCAGATGACCGGTGAACTGTAGGTACGGTTCGGGAGTTACCGATATGTAGAGGACTGTAGGCACCTACAGTCACCTCTTAGACGGTAGTCTCTCCCAAAGGACGGACGCCCCTGCCCTACAGCTTGAGACAGACGCCCGTGACGGCCGGGACTGGAGCCCTGTAGGTGCCTACAGGGCGGACGGGACGCTTGGGAACACTGACGGCACCCCTAACCAGTCTGGTATCTCATATGAGAACCGTATCTTCCTTGAAGATAATTTTGTCTCTGTTACTCGCGTAGGAAACCCCCACTTATGATACCTGACTGGTTATTTTGTTATTAACAATATTCTAGGATATTAGAAGTATCAACCAGTCAATAGAACGAATAGGTGGGAAGTTGGGAACGATGACATGGCAAGTTAACGTCATCCTTCTCGCAATCATCGGAGGTGGAACTGTGAGTAATTTCCTCTTCTCTTTTACTTACACTATCCACATGGAAATTGCTAAAATGTCTGAATAGCTACTCGGGTTCCTTATTCAGGACAAATTGCGCAATCCCTCCCCCTCTGGCCAATTCAGCTCGCAACAAATCGAACAGCTTGAGCAGCTGTTCAAGGAAGACAGCCCTATTAAGAAACCGGCTAGAAAGGGTTAAATTTCGACCGAACCAGATCTTTTTTTTGTTTTTGTTTTTTTTTATATTATGGAATTGGCTGGTTTTAACGGCTACTAGAATGGAAGGTGGGTTGATTTTTAATTTTTTGCACGGCATTGTCCTGCCAACATTACCATTTTCCTCCGGCAGGATTCTGCTAGATTTTTTAAACAAAGGAATATGTTCTGCTGTTTGTGCAGCTGACTGAGACAAAGATGATTGAGGAAACCTTCCCAGCATTGCTCAAATATATGGTGGGCATAGGCACGATTACAACCAGCCCCTCTTGCGAATTACTGACTACCCCGAATTCTGCCGCACAGCCAGCCCTCTCAAGGTCTACCAAATTTACTCTTGCGATTCGCTATCTCCGTCGTGTCACGAATATCTCTGCATTTGTTGGTATTGGAGCGGTTGTTACACCGTTGCCGGTAGGTTAATTATTTTCCTCGTTGAGTTGCAGAGTGTGGGGAATGTCAACCACCGGATTCTAATCTTGGTGATCCACCAGTCCAATCTCAATGCGTGTCATCCAATCCAAGCCAACCGAAAAGCTTATCGTAGAGCCTCATTCCCTCCATGTTCAGAAAATGATACCATAATGTTTTGCCCAAAGTGGACAATTTACCTCCATCTCCATTCCACAAATCTTACCATAAAGGGTCATGCTGACACACCCAACTGTACCATCTAAACGTGATTAAATCAGTCGTAAAAGGAAATTGACAGGGAGAGATCAGGACGCGCGCTGGAAAGAGAAGTGAAAGCAAGGAGCGACGACTTTTTCCCTACTGTACTTCTGCTGCTTACCAGCCAGGTTCCAACGCGTCTTCCCCAGTTAACCATACTAGCCACGATATATATTCACAACCCGCCGTTTGCTATTTACTCTCGGCATAGAGCCCAACCCCCTCGACTGTCATAATCAGATTAGCAGCCCGAATACCCCCTGTCTTTGCAAACCCGACATATAAAACCTCTAAAGTCCGCGAAGCCTTGGGAAGAAAAGAAAAGAAAAAGAAAAAGAAAAAAGACGCCTATACAACGAGTATTTAGAAACATACAGTGGAGTAGAGGACAATAGTCCGGAGGGCAGAAAGGAGACAGGATGGCCGCACCGACACCCGAGCGCGAGCGCAAAGGTCCATGGGCGAATCGAGTTCTCAGCACTGAAATTGAAAAGACACCAGAATACAATGAATTCATCGATAAGCTCAAAGCGTATCACCAGAAACGAGGGTTAGTCGGGGCATCCCCATACTTTTAGGGGTTTCTTTATTCGCATCGCCATCCGTCCATTTGCTTGCCCTTCATTGTGCCGTTCGCTTTGAGGAGCTTAGGGCTAACTGCGAAGTTTTCTTTCCGCACTTTTCTGCTTCACAGAACTACCCTCACCATCGAGCCTGAGTTAGGTCGCAAACTCCTTGACTTGCGCAAGCTCTACAATAAGGTCACATCATTAGGCGGATACGATAAGGTTACAGAAGAAAAGGGTGTGTCCTGTCTGTTAGCATCGTCTTGTGGGGGGATGGTGGGCACTGACTGTGATGTTGGAAACAATCAAGGTGCTTGGAGGGACCTCGCCCTGGGGTATAAGCTTGCTGCAAACAATACCAATGCTGGTTATCTCCTCAAAACCATCTACTACAAAAATCTCGCGTACGTTAATCGCAGCTCCCACCTCTCCCGACCTCTCCAGTGTGCCCTCCGCTAACCCCTCATAGGGCATACGAAATCTCAAATTTCTTCGGGAAAGAGCCCCCGCCCAAGGAGTGGCTGGAGGAAAGGTCTGCCGCTGGAGGTTCTATCATGACCAGAACTGCAGAAAATTTCCAGGAAGCCTCACCGCGTCCGGAATCAAAGGGTGATAAATCGCCAACCCCTCCGACCTCGGAGAAGCGAAGTATGCTTTCTTTCCCTGCCCTAATTTTGGTGGATACAATTTTCACATGACCTAATATTTAAGTTCGGGATTATCCCATAGGCCTCCGTCAAGCACCTACACCAAGAACTTTTTACAACCCCGATACGACCCCACAGCGCCAACACCCTTCCCGCACATCTTCAGATTCCCGTCAGCAGGGCCCACAGGGTTCACCAAACAACCAAATGAACGGTAACACGTTGAATTTTCCCAGCTTTCAATCCAGCAGCATCAATGCGCCAATCGGGAGACCAGTCGCAACGCCTCGGAATGCCCCACACGAGTTTGTAAACCACAAGCGGAGGGCGGCAGAAGTCCTTATCTCGAGTCCCAATAGGCATGGGGGTGCGTATCCATTCTGCGCGGTCATAGGAGGAAGTATGCTGATTATAGAGATTAGCTGGGCATCAAGGAGCCACCACAATGGTCCGAATTTCCATGGGACTCAAGTCTGGTATTCCCAGTGAAGTCGATTACGCTCTGAGCCAATTGGTTCGAATATCGTTTGACTCCGGTGACGAATTACGTGCGGAGGCATATCCAGGACTATCCGAGGCTCTTTTCGAGAAACTTGCCACTATTCAGTCTCTTGCGAACACCTACTACCCCGAGGGTGCCGGAGAACTTTTGGAAGATTCAAAATTCGTCAAGCAGCTTGAAAAGATAAATGAAGCCGCTCTTGTTCTCCGCAACATGTCATTACAACCCGATAACGCTAGATACTTTTCCCGCCTCAAGAGTGGCCGACAAATCATCGTCACTTGTATGAATCTGCCTGGACAGAGCTGTTTTATAGAATTAAAACATTACATACTGGATATGGTCGAGGCCATGGCGATCCACTTCTCACTCGCTATCGATGATGACCTGTTCCCGACCCTTCATGCGAACCTCCTCTCTGACGATCGCGGCTTAGTTCTGGGCTCACTGAGGGCAATCTGCAGGCTTGTTATGGGTCGCGATGAGGCCAACTGCATAGGGCAGATCAACAAACTAGCAATCGACAGAATTAAGGCTCTCATCATGCTAGAAGATGAAGACTTGGTTTCGGCTTGTCTTGACTTCCTATATCAATACACTACAAATGAAGAGAACGTGGAGAAGCTGATACAGCCGCCTGATGGAATCGAGATAGTCAAGCAATTAACAAGATTACTATTGCATCAGGCCGTTCCAGGAGACCAAGTTGTGTTTTTGCCGGGTTCACTGAAGCCTATCATCAAAACCACGGTGATACCTAATCTGCCCCAGGAAATTGTCAATGACCTGTTGAGTTACGCTGAACCAGATCGTGCAGCTAAATGGTCAGTCTTCACATATATACATATACTATTTATTGCTGACAAGGCCGTGCATTAGGATGAGATGCTGCTTCGAAGAAGACCCAGGCGCCGATATCACCCAAATAGCGCTTTGGCAAGCGTACCAAGCTCGCTTCACCGAATATGTCGCTGCCGGTCGCCCTCTCCTCCCTGCCGCAGAATTCATCAAAAATGTAAGCGTAGCCTTCAACAACGCTTCAGCAATGGTCCTCCCCATACCCGGCGGCGGCCAAAAATTCATCATAAAAGGCATAAAACCCCGGGAAACACCAATGTCCGTAAAGGGCCAAGTCTACCTCGCCTGCAAATGGGTCACCGCCACCAATAGCAGCACGAGCAGTACCGAAACCGCACAAGCGCAACAGCAACCGGCTCAGCCCGCCAAATGCCTCGCGCAACTTGCAACCCCACAAGACCTCTGGGTACACATTCTAAAAGACCACCTCTCCCCACCCGACTCCACACAACAGCCACAAGCAAAGCTCCTCTGCAACTGGGGCGGCTGCGAGCGCTTCCACCCCGCCGGCGACCCGGACAGGAGAAAAGTGATAGCCCACGTGCGAACGCACATGCCTGAAACCAGCCCGCCCAAAAACTCCAATCCTTCCTCCCGTCAGAACGACTGGCTCGATGACCCCAAGCAAATCAAGCTAGTCATCAGACGCAACCAGACGGGCATCGATGACCGCGGGGAGGCCGCGGGGATACCGCTTACGGCCGTGTTGGTGCTTAGGAATGTGGCCAGACGTGGTATGTTCAATGGGAAGGAATTGCTGAGTGGGGAGAGACCTGTCTTGTTCGAGATTATGGCGGTTAATAAACCGCTTGCGACTTATATCGCGGATTTGCTAGTCGAGGAGGAGGATGAGGGGGGTGTTGATGATTAGTTTCTGTTCTTCTGCATCTCCAGGTGACAGCAGAGAGAGGGAGGGAATAATTGTACTTTTAGCTCTCACTCTTCCCTTTTTAGTTCTGAATTTTATTTCAAAAAAAATACCTCTTGTTATTGTAGAATTAGGTTAACTGGATGGGTGGGATAGATGAGTGGATTGATGGATGGGTTTACATACCAATCTCTCGTCAAGTTTACCTTTCCTTTTGAGACCGGGAATTGGTGGGGGCTTTGTTATTCCTTTTTAACATCTTTTATTTATTTATTTTCTCCTGTATTTCTCTACTTGTTTAAGCTTTTTTCCCTCCAAGTTCTCTGCGGGAATGGAAATAGGAGTTGTAACTAACTCGGGCGAAAATAGTCCTAGTTGAGGTAGATGTTTGAAATCCAATTCAGTTTCAATTTGATCAGGAAACCACCGGGCAGGCGAGCTACCAGGGCATAGATTACGAGTAAAGTGCGCAGACAGTTTATGGAACGCGTAGAAATGATAACGATGATGTATTCAAAGTTATCATACCTTTTTTTTTTTTCCCTTTTTTTCCCTACCCCCGAGTCCCGCCTATACGGTAGTGAAAGAACCACAATATCTCACTCGTCCATACGCATAAAAAACCCCCACTCATACAAGACAGACAAGACAGAGCCTCGCCGGCTAGCCATTCACATACCAGGAGTCTGAAGCCCACCGTACGAGTAGTTTAACTCAAACCTAGGGTCATCACCAAAACTCAAGTTAGCCACCATACCACTACTAAATTTTTTTATTCCCTTTTTTTTTTTTTTTTTTTTTTCCCTCCATCTCATTTTTTACTCCAATGATATACTAGGAGTGTGACCCGTGAATATCGTAGGCAACGAATAAACAATGCAAGCCCGACCAACCCCCATCCCAGCCTTACCCCCCCCCTTCCCACTCACGCGCACTTGGACCGTGTAAGTTACTCGAGCACTCTACGGTACTCGTACAGTGCCGTGTGCGTCACTTTCTATGCACGGGGGCCCCTTTCAGTATACCGAATGTATAAAAATAATCCTACTGTAGGATGTTCATGTCTCTCGCCCACCCGAGCGGTTGGTATCGAGTATTGTCTTATGAAGCTTTCTGCCTCCTCCTCTCAGCTCCTCCTCTCAGCTCCCTTCCTTATGTAGATGTTCCTCGGCACCACGCGGTTATAATGTAATGTACAGTTATGTACCGACAGGCGAGGGGAAAGGGGGGGAGGGGGGGGGTTGAATGATTGGCAATTGCACCCCAACCGAGTATGTAAAAATTAATTTAATGATTCCCCACTTGGAGGGGTAGGGAGGGAGGAAGTGGAGGGAGGGAGGGAGTTTGCTGTTTGGTGCCAGCGCAATGGGGTTCTGTATTGGATACGTACAGTACTGGTAAGTTGTATACAAAGTGCGGTCTTTTAGTATCATGGTATCATACGGTGGGTGATTTGCTTGGGTACGGTAGGTAGGTAGGTAGGGGAGAAGGAGGAGGTAGGGCTTATATAAACGGAGGTTTTTATTATTATCATGGTTTCTCTCTCTCTCTCTCTCTCTCTCTTCTTTTCTTTTTTCTCTTTCTATTTTCTTCACTTTCTTCTACTGTGTGTGCTCAGCGGTTGGTGACGGTAATCGATCTCAACGGTTTTCTTGTTTCCTTCTTTCTTTCTCAACACACTTCATTCTTCCATCTCGCATTCTACACTCTACATTCTCCATTCTACTCTCCGCCCTTTCCCACTGTGCGAATTGTTTCCTTTGGGTTTTGTTTTGAATTTTCTTTTTTCCTTTTTCCCCACAACGTGTCGTGTTTGTGGTGACTTTGCGGGAGTACTAGTACGTTGCGGTGCTTGAGAGCTGCGGTTTTGAGGTTGTGACTTCGGCCCTAACCTGCGCTTTCGCCTTTCCTTTCTCTTCCCTCGGGTCCTACTTGCCCTTTTCTGCGGCCGCCCATCGCTACTTATCCTGCCTTCTTACCTACCTACCTGCTTACCTCCCACACACTCATCAAACTTTCCTTTTTCTAAAAGGAATATATTTTTTAAACCCGGCTCAGTTCACCCACGTTTTTCTCATCTTTCCTTCCCTTCCAGGGATAAAAGAAAAGCGCCTATCCGGAAAACACTCCCCTGGGGGTAATAATAATAATAAAAGATGTCCGACAAGGGCCCACCCCTCCTCGACAACCGCCAATCCTCCACTTCCTCAATTCAGAGTAATAATTCCACCGGCGGCCGTGGAGAACGAGACACGTCTTCTAACGACGAAATTCAACATCAGCAACCACAGCAGCAACAGCATCAGAAACCTGCGCATCATCATCAACAGCACCAGCGGACACACAAGAAGCAATTCGTTGTCGGAGGTGCACACTCGCGTCATCATACACGAGTCCCATCGTACGGGCGGAATTTGAATAAGCTTGGGAAGTTAACACCGTTGGAGACGTCGCCCGTGAAAGGTGGTGGAAGTGAGAAGCTGAAGGGAGGTGGGAAGAAGTTGACGTTTGAGGTTGATGAAGGTGGTGTTGGTGGTGTTGGTGAGGGGAGTTATAAGGACGAGGAAGGACAAGAACTGATCGAAGCAGAAGAAGAGGTTGAGGTGGTACCAGACGGGGGTGCAAGCGGTGGTGGTGGTGGGTTAGTAACGTCAGGTGGTGCTGTTGGGGGCGGCGCTTCGACTAAGGGACTGGCCAAGTCCTCCAGCACTAAATCTCTCGACCTTCAATCGCGAGAGGGGGTGCGTCGGAAATCGAATCCCACGAGTCGAAGATCAGGTGCCGGTGAGGATAGCAACGGGAACAATAAGAGGGATAGATCACGGTCGAAATCTAGAGAAGGCGGGAAGGATAAGAAGATTACCACCTCGTCTGGACAGGTTTCTGTGGACGAGCTTGTCGAGATGACTTCTGGCGCGAGGGGTGCCGGTGGCGGAGGTGGCGATGCACTGTCGACCATCACATCAGCATCACCATCGCAGCAATTACAACAAAAACAAATGCAACAGCTTACATCCCAGCCCGCGCCAGCACAATCGAAATCACAATCACATATTCAACCTCAGAATAGCGGAAATGGCGGTGCTAATACTGAACCACCTACCGCAAAGGAGCTACATACTCACCTCCTCCCGCACACGAAACCTCCCAGCGCAATAATCCCCCCACAGGTGAACCACGAATCTATCTCCACGCATACCAAAATCCACCATACCCCTCCTCCGCCAAACGCACCGATAACCCCTGCCCACTCGCTTCCCAACTCCCACGACCAACCGTTAACCTCCCGCTTCATAGACTTTTCAAATTCACAAAGCGGGGCCTCAACCTCCGTCTCACCATCTTCCGGCGGCGGCGCCCGTCGCAGTGGTAACACCGGGGGAGGAGATGGCGGTCCCCCGGCCACCACAACCTCATTCCCAGCTCCAAATTCTAACAACCCCTCATCCGCCCCGAAAATATCAACAGAACTCCCATCAACCGCCCGCGTCACCGCCGCCAAACCCTCCCGAACTCAACAGAAGCTCTGGCTCCAGCGCCAATCCTCCCAGCATGAGCCTCCCATGGCAATCCCCCCCCACGCATACCTCTCACAAATCTACTCGAACCCACCAACCCATCCCCAAACCCACCACCACACCCACCACCCCGCTTCCGCCTCTCACCACCACTCCCCCCCCGCACCACTCACTACCTCACTCTCTTGTGTAACTCACCCAGCCCGCCTTGCGAAGGAATTTGACCGCGTGAACCGCGAATACCTCAACACCCGCCGCTTCATGAACCCGATCCAGGACTCCCTGGAGAGAACAGCTGCTGGGCGCAACCTCGACCGGCGAATCCCCAGAAGGGGTCGTTCCGCCGATGCAGGCGGGAATACCATGGGCCTTTCCCAGAGCCTAAAGGAGACGGGAAGTTTGAGGGTTGGTGGGGTCAGAGGTGGCGGTGGGGTTGGAGTTAAGGATGATTCGGCCGTTGCCAGACAGAGTGTTGCGGAGAGGGGGAGGGAGAGGGGCAGGGAGAGAGGTGGAGATTTGGATGTCTTGTTAATGAGGATGTGGAGGGAGGCGGAGTTGTTGGTTTCTAATGAGTGAGATGTGCTGTTGCCAACACGAGTGGATTGACAAAATGGATGGGGTCTTGTCCTTTTACTACATCATAAAGCTCGTCATAGTCTTTGCTTCAATTTCTTTTCTTTTGTCTTTGTCATACGATGATTCATTTTTCCCTGTAAGTACTTTCTCTCTTTCTTTCATTTGATTGGTACGTGGGTTACTTGTCTCGTCATTTGTCTTTTTGCTTTACTCTTCGTACAGGTGTAAATTAAATTAGGTGGTAACTATCCTTTTATTCCCTTTTATTCTCTTTTCTTTTCTTTTCTTTTTTCTTCCCCCAAACCCACTCACTTGGCTTGCTTGATCAGTTGATTCAATTCAATTCAAATGTCCGGATAGTCACGGTGTAGCTACAAAGTTTTTTCAAAGTGGAAGTACATATGTATATAATGAACGGTGCACTTTGAGGCGAAAGTTTTTTAATAACAATACTCGCTTCTAATGTCTAATACACTGTGGGTATTACCATATCTACCTCCCTCACTCAAACCGCAGCAAAATCCTAAGAAATAACCCCCAGAATATACCCCTCCAACTCCTCATACGCCTTATCCAAATCATCATTCACAATAACCTTATCATGCACACCGGGGATCTCGGCAAACTCCAACTCCACCCTCGCCCTCTCCAACCTCTTGGCCAAGCTCTCCTCAGTCTCGGTGCCCCTGCCCTCCAGCCTGGCCCTCAGCTCCTCCAAACTCGGCGGCTTCAGGAAGACATACTTGGCACCCAGGTCCGTGCGCTTCACCTGCTTGACGCCCTCCATCTCGATGTCCAGCACGCACACGCGGCCCCGCTCGGCAACGGCCCTGACGGCGTCGATGCTGGTGCCGTAGTAGTTGCCGCTGAAGCGCGTGTGCTCGATGAAGGCGCCCTGCGCGATGAGGGACTCGAAGGTCTCGGGCGTCACGAAGTGGTAGTTCACGCCCGGGGTCTCGCCGCTGCGGGGTGAGCGGGTGGTGTGCGAGATGCTGAAGCCGAAGGTTTCCGGATGCGAGGCGAAGAGACGGGTTAGGAGGGTGGATTTGCCCGTGCCGCTGGGGGCTGAGAGGACTATTGGGGGTTTGGAGTTTGACGGGGCTGTGGTGGTGGTGGTGGTGGTGGGATGGGTTAGTTGGGGAGAGGAGGTGGGTAGGGAGGGGAGGGGAGGGGAGGGGGAACCTGAAGTCATGGTGTGATGGTTTGGTGAGATGAATTGGGTTCTTTGCTGTTATTGTTTAAGGTAGTTTGGGGGGGAGGAAGAAGGAGAAGAAGGAAGGGTTCGTGAAGTATTGAAGGTGGTTGTTGTTGTTCATAAGGGAACCAATCAACTAATCGGCCAATCAAGGTGAGGTGTTGTGAATAGGGTCCGTGCGTAATATTGATTATGGATCAGTAAGCCTAAGGTGCGGGCTCAATCGATATGATAGATAGACTATCAAGATAAGCCCAGTAGAGGATTTAGAAGGGTGGGGGGGGATTGCACTTTGGTATTTTGTGTTTGAGATCTCTAGATTTGTGCCGTTGTTTGAGTGTGATGTTAGATTCCCGTGTGGTTCGTGGTTGGTTGGATGCAGGGAATGGAGGCTGGATAGGGTGGTCTCTTCAATTTAAGGATTGGAGATATTAATTTTTTTTGGGGGGGGGACTACGGACCTTACGGTAGCAAGATAAGTATTATGATATAAGTTTTAAACAGTGGGTCCTGTTGTACTAATATTTCCGATTAGTTTGTTGTATGATAGTCCATAGGTGTCACAGACTTGGGCGTATCCTGTGATATAGCTGGATTCTTCAAGATATCGGGGTCCCTCGAGTATCATACTTGTGTGCCTGTAAAGCAAAGACCTCTACCGGTACGGTGTAGTAACCCCAACCATAATAAGCTGGAGGTTTCGGTGGGGAAAATGTCGGGTCTGGCTAACAAAAAAGGGGGAAACGATCAAATCCCAAAACGGAGGTAATCCAGCCGCATAGAGTAGAGATATTGTCAGTAATTTGGGCATTTTGAGGAATAGATATTTAAGCTAGGGCACTAGTGCTTCCACCACTATGTGTCGTTTTCCTGTATTAAAGTGTCTTCTTGGGATGCATGTGGAAACTCGCCGATTGCTATTTTCAGGGTTTTGGGGACTAAGGCTACCAGAAATGCCCTCGATATTTGATATCGACACTTGTTTGGTGGGAGGAGCTGTCTTTTTAGTAACTTACAATGTGCTGTAACATCTGTGCTATCATAGCAGCAGAACATGTATAATAGTGTATTAACACTTGAAGGTATCAAATACCTAGCAATATCCAAGTAGACACGGTACCGCTACCAAGCATCTAAACTTCACAAACAAAATTTGTACATGTATGATACTTTACATCACTCCATCACGCCTTCGCCCCATCAAATTTCGTCATTTCAAAATGAGAAAAGTGCTCATCTTCATCCCAAGTTTTTACTTTTTCCCCTCATGCTTCCCATGATCTATCGAATCTAGAATTCGGACAAGGGTAAGCATCATTTCAAGAAAGACGTGGGGTATCCGGTTAGCGGCGTTGACACAACCCCCCCTCCCCCGCCATTCCATGAAACCATCAAGGTTCACAGTGGAAAGCTTCCAACACAGCACGCATACAAGGCCGTATCGTAACAAAGAGGAAAGAAGAAAAGGGGGCTCAAAACCACAGCGATAGTGTATATCCGACTCACGCTCAATTCCTTGCGTTCCTCTCTCACCCTTCTTCCTCGTTGTTGCAGCAGAACTTGCATAACAATGGCATACGCCAACGAACGGCGGATCGCAGAATTGGCTATCCAGCGGGCATGTATTCTCACCGAAAGAGTTTATAATTCTCAAGTTAAGGGGACTATTACAAAGGGCGATAAATCGCCTGTCACAAGTATCCCTCCCCCTTCCAATCCTCTAACACCCCATTAGTACCGGTACGGCCAAGCTAATGAACGAAATAATAAAGTCGCCGATTTCGGTGCCCAAGCCCTCATAATCAGCAGCATCACTCATGCCTTTCCGGAAGACTCTATCGTTGGTGAAGAGGACTCAAACGATCTCCGCGCGGACAGGTCAAAGAGAGACTTGGTCTGGGGTCTAGTCAAGGATACCTTGGACGCAACCAGGGACCTAACTAGCGAACTCGGCGATATCAAGGATGATGAGGAAATGCTTGCTGTCATCGATAAGGGGACGCATCAGGGTGGCTCTGTAGGGAGTTTGTGACTACCTTCTCCCCTCTTTTTCTCACACCACCACCACCACAATCCCTATTTCACTTACAAAGATTGCTAACGGTAGAGGGTAGGGATCTGGGCACTGGATCCGATTGATGGGACTGCGGGGTTCCTACGGGGCGGGCAGTACGCTGTGTGTTTAGGATTGATGGTAGACGGGAAGGTCCAGGTTGGTGCACTTGCGTGCCCGAACCTACCGGTCGATCCCGAGGAGCCTGAGGGGAAGAAGGGGATTTTATTGTCGGCTATTAGAGGAGAGGGTGCTATTATGGTATGTTTGTCTGCCTAGAATATCTTAGGGGTAGCCTTTATGCGGGTTTCTTCGTGTGCTGAATTCCTCCCTCGCCTGACAGAAACCATTGTCCACACCATCTACTCAAGGAGACCCCATCTCTATGAGCACTACCACAGACTTTTCAAAAGTTAGGTTTTGCGAGGGTGTTGAAACCGCCCACTCCTTACATCGTGAACAAGCATCCATCGCCAAGAGTTTAGGTATTATAGCGCCATCTATTCGGATGGATTCGCAAGCAAAGTATGCTTCGATTTCTCGCGGCGTTGGAGAGATTTACTTGAGGCTACCCGTTACTTTGTCCTATGAGGAGAAAATCTGGGTACGTCCCCGTTACCCTTCACTGTTTTCTCTGGATAGTAATGTTCGCAGGACCATGCCGCCGGATCATTGATTGTCGAAGAGGCCGGAGGCGTAGTCACTGATATCTATGGGAACGAGCTGGGCTTTGGACAAGGAAGGACGCTGAAGACTAATAAAGGAGTTGTGGCCGCTGTTAGGGCCCTGCATCCAACTGTTCTTAAGGCCGTACAGAAGGAGTTGAAGGTTTAGATTGCAGTCCTTCTACCAGAGATAGACTATACAATGCACTCACTTTCTAGACCTGCTTTGGGGGCTATCTGACGGGGCTATCAGCAGGTGCATGTAATAATCATGAAAGATCACTCGAAGTATGATTTTAAGGGTGGGATAAGATAGTCAATTGATAAATTTTAGGAGCTCTTGCCTTCCACTATAATACCCCCTCCACTAAAAGATTGTCTCATATTTTGCTTATAGCTGTCTTGCCGCTCATACAGATATCAGATAGCGTGAACATGTGGTGTAGGAGCGCCGAAAAGTACGATAGGTCACGTGCACCCTCTAATAAATCGACTGCTATCTGGTCAAATTGGAATGCCGTCACAAAAAAAAAAGCATGACTCACTGATACACTGATTCACTCTGTCCCAAACGTGTAGGAACTCTTCAGTGCCTGTTCGGGATGTCGTAATTGCTATGGCATTTGTGAAAATAAAATAATATAATCAGTATTATGAGATTTATGATAGCGTTCTTATTTAATTTGGTATCGGGGTGAAAAGTAGGTATTCTTGGCTTGGGGACTGGGTATGATAATGCTTATCTTAGAACAGCTTATACTGTAAGCCGTCTTCAAGAAATAATATACCGTATCTGACTGGGAAGTGGGTCAGACGGGGGAGCGAATCGCCGGGAAGAGTAGAAATCTGGAAGTCTCAATTGACATGCAAAGGAGGCATTATCCTGTCGAACAGCGGTCAGTTCTTTGTGCAAAATTCGGGGACAAACCGATTCGCTTTGTGCGTCTGGTCCACTTCCTTGCCCAAGTATTATATGATACGTTGCCAGGTATTATAATACGTGTCGAACAGGGCTTTATTACAGTCGCAGCTCTTTATAACGAATGCCAAGAGTTCAGGATTTCTCGTTCGTTATAGCGAGGTTTTAGAAGAAAATTCAAGAAGTTCCTTATAACGAGGTTCGTTTGTATGGGAGCAGGGGTGTAAATTCCTGGAGGGTTCACTCGTAATACCGTAGCGAGGTTCCCTTATAAGAATTTCTATTATAACGAGGTGTGACTGTAGTTGGCCCAAAGGAACAATTCAACGAGTCACCACAGTATCATACAAGTACTGTTATGCTATATAAATGCCATATCGGTACTTGTAGGTGGCGGGTTGTGTTTTTGCCCCACCACAGATCTTTCCCCTACAAGCCTGCCGTGGTTGTCTAGTAAAAATTCCCCCACAAAAGAACCAACACCTGTCCACAACCCAACGTCAACCCTCCAAAGCATAAATCTATCCCTCTTCCGTCCCTCCTCTCTTCCGTCCTGTGATACCTAACATCCCACGACTAGGCCCGTATTAATTTTTTCTTCTTCACAAATCCGGGTTCCCTTGTCACCCAGTTTGGTGTTTTCTTTCCATTTTTCTTCTTCCCTTCTTCGCACATCTTTTGCACCACTTGAGACGTCGCTTTTTGACGTTCGGATTTTTTTTGACAAGACAGCAACAACCCCTCACTACCCCTCATTATGCCTGGAAACACACCAAACTCATGGGAGGATGCAGCCGGGGACGATAATGACCTAGCTCGACAGGCACAAGATCAGTTGAACTTGAACCGGCAGCAGCAACAGCAAGGTTCGAATTTTAGACCGTCCCACAATGCCCCGACCTTCCAACCCGGTGCTGCTTCTTTTACGCCTGGAGCTCCGGTCTTCGCTCCTGGAACCGGTAGCTATGGCCAAGCTGGGTACGGAGCTGGATATGGGCAGCAATTTCCCCAGTATGGACAGTACAATCAGTATGGTATGCAAGGAGGGTATGAGCAATATGGACAACCATACGGAAATTATGGCGGTGGATATGGGCAGCAGGCTGCATACGGACAACAGCCTGGTCAGTTTGCTGGATACCAGCAACAGCAGCAACAGCAACAGCAACAGCCTTACCGACCACCACACGTTCATCGTCAGCAGCAGCAGCAAGCAGTTCCACAGATTGCTAAAAAGCAGGACTCGGCACCGGCTTCCGGCGCTTCCACACCAGCTCCTTCCAAGAGTGGAACCTCTACCCCCACTACTGCCACTCCCGCCGCTGCCCCGAAAGTGCTCAAAATCGGGGGTGATGCAGTTCCAAAGGTTTTGAAGATTGGCGGAGATCCTGCACCCCCGCCTAAGAAGGAACCGGGTAATAAACCGGGCCCTGGGGCTAGTATTGCTGCGAATAAGGCTGTTGCTGCTTCCACAGCTGGAGGAAGTGGGAAGACGAGCCCAAGCCCCAGTGGACCTCTAACTGGGAAGTCATCCCCTGCTCCAACTTCTGCAGAGAAGGCGGCTCTGCTAGCCGCAGAAAGGCGAGAAGCAGATGCCGTAGAAAAAGAGCAAGAGGACGAGGTTGACGACTCTGTTATTGAAGAACTTTACGGGAAAGTAGGTTTTGATTCACGTGATATTCCTTATTCCTCGTCTGACCCTACCAAGGAACACGTAAATCTAGTTTTTATTGGTCACGTCGATGCTGGAAAATCATCTCTTGGAGGGGCAATTCTATACGCCACAGGGATGGTAGATGAGCGTACAATGGAAAAGTATAAGCGCGACGCCAAGGAGCAGGGTCGTGAATCTTGGTATCTCTCGTGGGCCCTCGATTTGACAAAGGAGGAACGTTCAAAGGGCAAAACTGTTGAAGTTGGGCGTGCGTATTTCGAGACCGAGAAGCGACGATATACTATCCTTGACGCCCCAGGCCACAAGAACTATGTTCCTAACATGATTGGTGGTGCTTCACAAGCTGATGTCGGAATCCTGGTCATCTCTGCCAGAAAGGGGGAGTATGAGACAGGATTCGAGAAAGGTGGACAGACTAGAGAGCACGCGGTTTTGGCCAAAACCCAGGGTGTAAACAAGCTGATTGTAGTGGTCAATAAGATGGACGACCCAACTGTCGAATGGAGCAAGGGACGTTATGATGAATGCACGACCAAGCTCACACAATACCTCAAACAAACAGGCTACAATCCTAAGACAGGTTAGATACGTACTTTTTGCGTATATTTAGAGTGGCTACTAAAATTCTAAGCAGATTTGATGTTCATGCCATTGTCCGCACTGACTGGTGCTGGTTTGAAAACACGAGTTTCCAAAGACATTTGCCCTTGGTATGAGGGGCCTTCACTCCTTGAGTATCTAGATAACATGAAAACATTGGAGCGTAAACTCAAAACACCATTCATGATGCCCATCAGTGGCAAGTACAAGGTGACCAAAACGTGGGCCCTCCTTTGCGTCAGCAGCTAACACAATTCTAGGATATGGGAACTGTGATCGAAGGGAAGATTGAGTCCGGTTTCATCAAGAAAAATTCCAACCTTGTGATAATGCCTGGAAAGACGCCTGTCGAAGTTGTTGCCATCTACGGAGAAACAGAGGAAGAGCTCCCCCATGCTCAATGTGGGGATCAAGTGCGTCTGCGGATGCGAGGGATTGAGGAAGAAGACGTGGTTCCCGGATTTGTCCTTTCAAGCTCTAAGAACCCCATTCACTGCGTCACCGCATTCGAGGCACAAATTCACATTCTAGAACTCAAGAGCATATTAACAACTGGTTTCAACTGTGTTATGCACGTTCACACGACAATCCAGGAGGTCACATTCGATGCGCTACTGCATAGGCTCGAGAAAGGCACGGGAAGAAAGAGCCGAAAGCCTCCAGCATTTGCTAGTAAGGGTAAGCAATCAAAAGACCTTGACCCATTCAAAATTACCTAATATCTGTATAGGGCAAGCGATTATCGCTCGCCTTGCGTCGGCCACTGGGTCATCGTTTCCCATTGAGAAATATGAAGACCATCAACAACTTGGTCGTTTCACTCTTCGTGATCAGGTATGACCTTCTAGGCCATTCACAGGGGCTGATGACTAATTACCATTCCCTAGGGGCAAACAATTGCCATCGGTAAGGTCACTAACTTGATTGCAGAATAAAAGGTTTTGATGTCAATCACGCCTGTATGACCACAAAAGTTTTACATTGCAAGGACCACATTATGATACACTTTTGGCGAGTGCACCCACTCTTCTTGTTCCGATGGGGAGCGTGCGAGAAGGGCCGGGCACATGGGTAGATAAAACCTAAGGTGGTCTTTTTCATTTCATTTCATCTCTCTCCTTGGGGTATGTCTAGGGATTGGAAGGGGGGAGCGTGTTCTTCTAGATCAATTCTAAAATTTCAAAAGCTGTGCGGCTGAGGGGCCGAAGTCCACTCGAGCGGCGAAAGGCTCGTTAAAATGGACCCGACCGATTCTCGTGAATGCATTTGATTATCAAAATCAGCGAGTTTAACAGGCGAGGTGATGGGGAGTGAGTAACTTGTAGCTTACGAGAGGCAAATCTCATCACTTGCGGCAGATACTGTAGGTATCATGGGCTATGCTTTTTCCGTCCCCCGACATCATCCCATCCGGCAGCCTTATGCACAGACGATGCCCCAAACATTACTCGGCCATCACTCGGAAGTTTGAATGTTCGGTAGAAAGAGTCCGAGTAAAACCTAACCCATAGCTTCCGGACTCCGCAGAGCCTCAGTTGACACCCCTCCCCCACCTCCCTCCTCACAACTCCCATCACCACCAATCAACCAACCATAGCCATAGCCTCTCGAAACAATGTCCGATCAGTCGCCCCCCTCAACACCACCCCCAGTGCCATCCGACCCCCCGAAAATCCCCTCCTCAACTTTAACCGACGACCTACCCGTGGCTCTCTCCGCCTCGCTGGTCCTAACCTCCCTCCCACGCGACGGCAAGCTCGCACTGGACAAAGCTCTGCACCCACGCCCCACGAAGGTCAACATACGCTTCAAGCCCATCGGTTCCGCCCCCGCACTCGACAAGGCCGTGTACAAGATCAAGACTAGCCAACGGTTCGAGAACGTGGTCAAGTTTCTTCGGGATAGTTTGGGGCTGAGGAGCTCGGAGGGGATTTTTTTGTACGTCAATTCGACGTTCGCACCGGGGGGGGATGAGAATGTGGGGAATTTGTGGAATGTGGGTTTTTTTTTCCCTCTCTTTGTTTCTGCATTTTGGTTGGGGGGGGCTGATGCGGGTGCCGATAGTGTTTTCGGGTGGATGATCAATTGATTGTCTCATATGCTATGAATGCGGCTTTTGGGTGATTCGGGTAGTGTATGGATGGACGAAGGGATGGATGGATGAATAAAGCTGTTGATCTACTCGGCCTCTGCATTCTATCGCTTGGTCTAAATATAACATAGCTCTTCCCTAGTGCAATCCCACTATCAGCCTGAATGGTCTAGTGGTATGATTCCTGCTTTGGGAAACTGAAAATGCAGGAGGTCTCCGGTTCAATCCCGGATTCAGGCCCTCTTCTTTTATTTTTTATTTTTTTTGGTCCTCACCTCATTTCTCCCCTTCGAGATATGCTGACCACAAGTACATGCCGGTACATACGAGGCCCCACCCACACAATAACCCCAAAAAATGATACTTTGGATGCATGCATGCATACATGCAAACAAGCGAAATGAAACGAAACGAAACCAAGAGAATAGGCGACAACGTACAGTACCGGGATATCCCGGCGAGAAAACATCACTTCAGCAGAAAGAAAAAAAGAAGGAAAGAAAAGAAAGAGAGGAGAAGAAGAAAAAACTGACGATACTGTACCAATAACACACTATGCCATACCGGTACGACAGTCGGTAGAAGACCTTATCCGCAAGATCACATCACAATATAATATAACATGCCGGCAGAGTAACCGGCAAACCACGATAACTCCCCGGAACCACAAACAATACTGTACTATAACGGTAGCTGAAAAATTTTCCTCCCTCTCCCTCTCTTTCTTTCAAGAAGAAATTGTAAGGTATCACGAAAGAGAAGAAGAATTGGAAGAGAAAAAAAAAGGCTCAATTTTTCCTTTCCTTTCCTTTCCTATCCTTTCCTTCCTTCCTTCTTTCCAACCCCTGCCTTGCTATTCTCACTCTTGTGATACAATCAATCAATCAATCAATGCAAGTACGGTACCGGTACCGTACATACCGTAGCATACCATGCATTCTCTCTCCCCTTCCGACATGAGAGATGTTTGTCGTGAGTCAGTGAAGTCTGACAGTCTGACAGCCTGACATTATATCCGAGCTGTACTCGTAGGGCAGGGCAGGGCAGGGTAGGGTATGCGGTGATGCGGGATATGATATGCGCTTTAGTGTATCAGACCTGCTTGCCTTGCTTTGCTTTGCTTGCTTGCTTACATACGGTACGGTACTGGCACAGCACAGCACAAGGGCAGTTATAGTACGGTATATACAAGTACTCACTCGGGATCACTCGGGAGCGATGGATGAATGGATGGATAGATTAGATGAAGGGGTAACACATTAGAAACCTAAACGAACCTGTACGAAAGTGAGATCGACGGTGCATTGATTGATTGTGGTTACTTGTATGATGGATACTGTAGTTTATATTGTTACGATATCCATCCGTCCCCTTCTCTCGTGCATTTATTGAACGGTTCGGGATTTTTTGATCCCTGTTGGTAATTTAACCTCTCGGGACTTTTCTTCTTCTTTCGATTTCTCTTTTTTTTGTTTGTTTGTCGTTGCTGGGTTTGCCTGTTTGCTTGAGTATTTTTTTATATTTTTTTATGGATACGTACGGTAGGAGATGCTAGTTTGATAACTGGTGCATGCATGTAATATCATATTATCATGAGAGGTTTGTGTTGCGTTCTAGATTTTTTTTTTTTTTGTGTGGGTTTCATGCGAGGGGTAGGGTTTGTATGGATGTATTGTATATGTATGTGTATGTATTATAACTTGGCATACAATATGATATCGTACCGTACCGGCATCGGCAAGGTGTTGTCTACCTGGTACTGTACTTATCGCAGGAAGCGAGAAACCAATGGACCGTTTTCGAATATTACCGGTAGATAACCATCTTCGGGTGGGGCTGGAGGAGCGGTCCGGCTGGTTAGACCTCGAGATGCGCTGTCACATTTGGCTGAAGATTTCTCTGGTGCAGAGTTTTCTTCATTTTCATTTTCATTTTTCCCAAAAGAACAGTACTCGAGTACGGTATCATACATGAAGACTTTGATTCAACTCAACTTTCTTTTACTAGCGATGATAACCACCCCTCTTTGAATTCCCGACAGTAGTGAAATTTTTCGAACGCCTGTTTGGCCCAGCAAGATAAAGGAAAAAGATGCAAAAAAGGAATAAAAATTAAAGGATTAAATAATAAAAAAAAAGGAAAATCTGTACGCTCTTTCATCCTTCATCAATCATACCAAAAAAAGACAAAACAAGTGAAATCCATGCATCTAGGTTCCACAACTGCCTCCAGTTGCTAAACCAAGTCAACCAGTCTTTTAGAACAAGACGCCCCAGGCTTATACGACAGGAGCTGCCTCCTTAACATCTTGAGTTGCCTGGTCCTCGTACTTGGCAAAGTTCTCTCTAAAGAGTTGGCCAAGTTTCATAACCTCATCTTGGAACTCGGCAATATCGCCAGACCCTACGTAATACTGTTAGCTAATGCGCGAGCACAACCATGTGAGAATTAGGTGGAACTTACAGCTCTTACTTGGGTTCAAGAATTGATCAGGGACACCAGGGGCGGTCTTGGGGACTTGGAGGTTGAAGGTCTCGTAGGTCTCATACTCTTGCTGCGCAAGCTCGCCAGAGTGGATGGCATCCAAGATAGCACGAGTGTACTTTAGAGGGCAACGCCTACCACCCTTGGTAGCGCTGGCACCAACCCAACCGGTGTTCAAGAGCCAGACATCGGCCTTGTGCTCGGTGATCTTGTCGGACAACATCTTAGCGTATCTCATGGGGTGCAGAGCGAGGAAGGGCTGGCCAAAGCATGCGGAGAATGTGGCCTGTGGTTCTGTAACACCGTCTTCGGTGCCAGCCATCTTTGAGGTGTAGCCCGAAATGAAGTGGTACATGGTCTGTAATCATAGTAAGCGAAAACGATCCAAAGCAAAAAGAGATGGAGCGATGCATACTTGGGCATTGTTCAGCTTGCTGATTGGCGGGAGCACGGCTCTCGCGTCGCATGTCAGAAGAATGATGTTGGATGGGTGAGAATCAGCGATGCAAGGAATCTTGGCATTCTGAATGTACTCAATAGGGTAGCAAGCTCTGGTGTTCTCGGTCAGGGTGCAATCTTCGTAGTCGACCTCTCTGGTTTCTGGGTTAAAAACGACGTTCTCCAGAACCGAGCCGAAGCGAATAGAGCCGTAAATTTCCGGTTCCTTCTCAGCCGACAGACCGATGCACTTGGCATAGCAACCACCTTCAATGTTAAAGACACCCCTGTCAGACCAGCAGTGCTCGTCGTCACCAATCAACGCTCGGTTAGGATCGGCGGACAATGTAGTCTTTCCTGTTCCGGAAAGACCAAAGAATAGAGTGACATCTCCTCCCTTGCCCTCGTTCGCGGAGGAATGGAGAGTGAGAACATTGTGTTTGACGGGCATTTCGTAGAACAGGATGGTGAAAACACCCTTTTTCATCTCACCGGCATACTCAGTGCCGAGGATAACCATCTCCTTCTCAGCAAAGTTGATCGCAACGGAAGTTGAGGATGTCATTCCCGCGGTATATCTATTTGCGGGGACTAGCCTAATGTTAGCAAACATTCATTTTCAAGACCACGGAAGAAGGAGTTTTCTCACAAGATCCGGCGTTGTAAATGACATAATCGGGCTCAAAGTGGACTAGCTCTTCAGGTCTGGGCCTGATGAGCATGTTTCTCATGAACAAAGCATGGTATGCGCGAGCGCAAACAACACGGACTTTGATTCTGTAGCGCTCGTCCCATCCGGCGTAGCCATCGACAACATAGATTCTGTTCCTGGTATTCAGGTAATCCACAGCACGCTCGCGATTGATTCTCCAAACCTGAAACGTCATTATCACGTGATTAGTCAAACTAGTCTAACTACTAAAAACCCTGAGAGGGTGAGGTAAGGCGGGGATCGCTTACATCGGGGTGCATCGGCTTGTTCACGGGACCCCACCAGATCTCGTCTTCTGATGTGGGCTCCTTAACAATGCGTTTGTCGAGGGGAGAACGACCGGTTTTCAGCCCGGAGTATGCGGTCAAGGCACCGGATGATGTAATTGCGGAGCCAGTTTCGTAGACGAGAGCATCTTCGTAGAGAGTAGCTACTGAGGCATTTGAAATCTTTGAGAGATGTTAACTTCGAGCTCTTTCTTTCAAGGGGAACACTGGCGCAGCCGAGTTGAGGTTGGACCCCTGTATGGGAACTGCCACCTCAACTCGGCCGTGCGAGCATTGGATTGGAGACACACAATAGCGACACGATCATAGTCGATATTAGCTTTGTCATGGAGCTCCTCCTCGATCTCCGTGTGTTCACGAGTAGGTCTGTAATTCTGACGTCAGCAATGTCCAACGATAATAAATGGGCGAGGAGTGGCGGGAGAGTTAGGAGGTATATAGGGAAAGCTCGGAGAAGAGCTAATTCATAGTGGGAAAGAATTGACAGAAGAGACTCATGGGGAGCTTACTGGACACCTCCAGGGTGGAGGGAGGTACGATTGACGCTGTCAGAAACCATTTCTTTCTTAAAAGGCTGAGTAGTTTTGAGTAAAGCGGTGGAGGAAGTAAAGATGCTCTTAAAGTGGACAGGACGGGATGCGCTAGTTGAGACTGATGGTCGACGATTAGAGCTGGGGGAAGTCGGGGTCTTTATATCCTTTTGAGCTGAAGACATCATGCGTACTAGGTGATTGGAGGGGCAAGTGTAAGATGTAAGTTGTGTAAGGGATGAGGGTGAGGAGGACGATGATTGGGAGTTCAAGAAGTAAAATGTAGGAATCAAGTCTAATGTATCACCGGAAGGCTCGTGCTTGAACGGCATAAGGGAGGCAAGCAGCTCTAGCCGTCGACGCTTCTGGAGGCGGTGATCGCTGTCATTTCTGCCCCTCCGGTTGGTTGGTATCGGGACAATCCGGGGCTCTGCAACAGCTCTGAATGGGTTCCCATGGGGATAATGCTGTCCGAGACTCTGCCGGTAGCGCCATGCGGGTGGGATCGGAGACCATTTGAACCTCGAGGCCATGGAACCTTACTGGGGTAGAATGCAGGCGGTGCTACTCGTAGTACTGGTTCCGTAATCCGAATCGGTGCAGCCACTGTATGGCACACACAAATCATATGATGTCGCACCTTTCTGGGGAAACAGGAGACACAGGGTGACAATGGCGAGAAACGGCCGGAGCGTCCAAAGTCTCATCCCAGTTTGTGTTTCCCATTCGTTTCTTTTTTTCTTTCTTTTTTTCCTTCTTCTTTCTCTTTCTTTTCATTCAAGCGATGGGTGAGAGTATACTCGAGTAAGTAACTTGTCGTACCGTACTTGATCCGCGTTTTGGCTTGTTAAGGAAAGTGGAAGTGGTGCACCGGGGGGGGGAAACTTTCGGAACAATTCAGAAAGGATGATAGCCTCCATGGCTTGAATAACCGCGGGCAGGGAGGAAGACAGGAAATGGGGGGGAAAAAAAGAAAAAAACAACAACCTGGACCACGATATCACACGCATTCAGACATTCAGATAAATTTACAGTACATGTAGTCCACAAATAGCTTTCTATGGGCACCCTGTTAAAAGTTAATTAATTGATGATGGACCATGATCCACTCTAGATTTACCTTCTTGTTGGAGATTCTGCCGAGTTTTTTTCTTCCAATTCTTCTCTGATGAACTAGGACTCGTAAGCACTCTCTCTCTCTAAGTAAGACTTCAATACCCTACCGCCGTGTTCTATCCAATGCAATGTTTACGAAATCACGAACACCGGTATCTAGGCAACAGGAACAACAAAAGTAATCCCACAGCAGCTGCAGCTCTGTAATACATCTACTGTGCTCCGTTCATGAGAGGCATCAAGAGGCATCGTGAGGCTTTTTTACTCGACTATCAAATCTTACTTTCACTTGCCGTACGCTCAGACCCCACCGGGTTTCATTTCTTTTTCCTACCCTCTTCTTCTTCTTCTTCTTCTTCTTCCCTCTTCTTCTTTCCTCTTTCTCTCTTTTTTTATTTTTTTTTGCTACGGTAGAAAATTTTTCCTTTACTTTTACAGGTCGCGTGCTGCCATTTCACACAATAATATGCAGCTGAAACTCCCCTTCCGGGTTCAGGAGTCACATGCGATAGAAAAATTGGATGAATAAGTCCTTTCATTTGCGGCTTGCGGAATGGTAAGGATTCGAGGTATATTTGCCCTTGGCGGATGAGAGCTCAAATCTGGTCCTCATTCCGCATTCGAAGCTTACACGACATTGTGACGAATTTTTCCTTAATCAAAGCAGGCATAGATCCGGTAACAATCCTTTGAAATATCATACTAGATCCTGGCTCTGGTGTTGATATGGCAAGCAGTGAAGCAGAAGAGTGTAGGATTGGGGAAAGAAGAGAGGGAAAAAAAATTACTGATGCCCTTATAGACAGACACCCGGAAAAATTATGCATGCATGAGCCGGGAGAAACCTGGAGCTAGGGTAGACTCTAGGCTCTCACATCCACTCTACCGTAGACTAAGCCCCAAGCCCGGGCCCCACTTGCTTGAGCCTTGAGGTCGTACCCCACATATCGGGTATTCGCCAATCGCTGAGAAAAGCAAAAATATCACAACAGCCAAGGGGAATCCATCGCTGTCCAATCCAGTCCCTGAGCCTTCTCGTCCCATGCTCCAAGTCATTCCGAAACAGTGCTCCCTCTCCATACTGTACCTCGACTTGTCATTTGCGTTGTCTATCGTGGCATTTCCACAAACCCCAATCCAACATGGGTAGAGTTCTATGAGGGTACGCACTTGTTGGTAGACCGAAGCGATTTATCAGCGAATGCCCCCAACAAAGGAATCCAGAACAATAGTCCCATGAAAGAGCTCCTTCAAGTTTGAAATTGGCTCCACCCCCTTTCGCCAAGGATCGTGAGATTTAGCTGAGAAAGAAAGAAAGAAAAGAACTTGGGCTGAAGCACGTGTGTCTCTGTAGGCTAGCCGCTGCTTCCTTTCCCCATAATTACCCCAAACTCAACAGTTCCCTATTAGTGCCCAGGGGCTTCCGATGCCCCAATGTGGCCATCGTCGGCAGCCCATCGATTCTTCTTCTTCTTCCACCACCTCGGCAATCACCGAAAATCTGGGATACAATCACAACAGAAGAGGATACGGCACAACAGCTTTCAAAGGCATACTGCAGATTGAGAGAGAAAGGGAAAAATAAGTGGGGAGAGGTAAAGCCCACCGGGATCTGGGGCTTTCATCTGGAAATCGACATAAAGCTCTCCCCACTTCGGTTTTTCGAGTTGCTATTCCCTCAACGCTTCATTTCTGCTATGCAGAGTTCCACAAATCCCTGGGACGGTGACGGAGATGAAGTTGTCTCGATACGGTATTTGAAGGGATCTGCCACGGCGCTGCCTTGCTAGCAGCGCCCTTGCCCTACCGGTATGCTCCTGTCCAGGTGACGACGATGCGCACGCCAGTTGAAATCGCTCAAGAGAGCATCTACGAATGTTTTGAGGTAAACTAAAAAGACTCATTAAACTATTGCCCCAAAAGGGAGAGTGTGTTTGTGTGTGAAATTGGGGATAATGTTAATATAAAAGGTGCAATTCAATAGTAGCATTGCGAAAACAACTTTGGAGAAGATTTCCCTTGGCCAAGCACAGTACGGTAGACTTCGAATTTCAATCAGTCAAAAAGAAGCTTTCGTTTCTCCTCACAGTACTTGAGTTCAGCCCAAGTTGGGTGGCTGTATCAGCCCCAGCAAACGCTTGTGCAACCGACGGAAGCTCGACCGAGCTCTCTGTTCTCCTATGCACTCCGAGTGAGAAACACCGGAGCAGTCTGACAACCTCTTCCTTCCCTCCTTCCTGCTTTGCAGCAGCCGCAGTGAAACTTCAAATTCAAGCGCTACAGGTAACGTTTAAAATAAAAAAGGGGCTGTGGAAAAGCAGGCCGACGTCACTAGCGCTAGAAAATCCGAATTCCCTCTACGAATCGGGGCAAAGGAGTTTGTCCGGAGCTATGTACTAAATGTCCCTCAGTACCTTCCTCCCTCTTATCTATTCGGGTCACAAATTTCGGTCGCTTGAAGCGGAGGCAGCGATGATCCGAAACGGCGTCAGGCTATGGTAGGCCGTACTGCAGCGCCCCTCTACGAGCGTTGCTCGGTGCCGGTACTGTATCCAAAAGTGTCCCTTTTTCACACAGCGAGCGAGGGTTTTTTGCCTGGAGCTTACGAAATCTGGGGCAGGGTAAAGGAAGGGCTTTCGGTAATAATATGCGCAGTTATCTCCCTTCATCCGGTTTGACTGGGGCCCGATGTGTGGTGTTTTCGTGGCCCCTCCCGGTATTGTGCGGTACCGTGTCTCTGGGACTATTTTTGGCGGGGGCGAGTAAGTATCATCATAACTTGCCTCAAGAGATACCATACCGGGATGGGTGTTTTTCTTTGCTTTGCGATAGGGTAGGATACGGTACGGTAGTACCAACCTCGCCCTTGCTTTGTGCGATTGCCCTTGCCGATATGGTATCGAGAGGCCATATCCAACTGTAGGTTGGCCGGTGAGATGATTTCCATCCTCTCACCCACCCACTCACTCAGGATACAGGCCAATTGGGCTATTATACTTCACATCGCGAGAACCTTGGAGTGAAGGGAAACCCTTCCAAAAGTCTAGCATTAGTGACTTTGCGATTTTCCCCAGAGTCAAATCCTAGCAATCTAGTTGGCCCATGACCACATTTGCCTCACATCTAGAGTCTCTATTGTCACAAAATCACTCTTCTTTTCCCCTCTCTCCCGAGTTAACAACCCCCCCCCCCGGTTCTTACCACGATTAATCAACGACTTATAACATACATTAACCCTCCCGTAATAACCCATCTACCGGTAAACCACCGATACGGTAACTCCCGCGGGAAAATGCCGAGCCAGCCCTGCATTACCCAGCCCAACCTGGTCCGAGCACATCTATCAACCTTACCACCAATATATCTTGTCAAGCATCCACATTATTTGCTACACTCCCTCTATCTCTATTCCCGCTCGTCAATCTGGTCTGTGAGGTAGAGAGGCTTACCCGTCAAAAAACAATGTCGGTCCTTAGCCTTTTCCTGCGCTCGACCAAGCCCCCGCGTCACATCTTGCTTGAAAGAATTACACTTACTTCCCATTACCTTCCCCAACCCTCCCAGCGAGTGTAGCTTTTCGGGGTATTCGATTTATGGATGGTTACTATCGGCAGTATTCTCCTATTATTAAGCCTGCCTGCCTGATAAAGTGATTGCCGCCTCACCACTGGCGACTGTGCTTCGGGGACAGACTTTGTATTTTGGCGAGTGCCGGAGGGAGGAAGGAACAAGGCTTAATCACGCACCATCACTCGCCGACGCCCTTCAACATACTCAAGAGACAGGCCGGCGGACGGCGGATGGGACACAGGGCGGAATGCGATGTACTAGGTGCCATCACGAGCGAGGGTACTCAGAGGGGAGTGGTTAGGCACCACCGTAGTTCTACGGTTTAGTATCAAGGTTACGCACTAGTACTATTGGCCGTAAATGGCTCGTGCTCTTTCTAAGCAAAACTCAAGCCTAAAATGACGAGAACCTCCCCTTGTTCCGGAAGTGGTAATGGTTCAAACTACTACACGGAGAGATCCTATTGCTCACCACGCAACGAGCTCCGTGCGTTCTAGCGTAGGTCTTCCCTAAAGCAGTCCAGCCTAATCATTATCGTAGTGATGTCCATCTACTTGTAGACAACCCACCTTCCGACGGTAGTACCGTGGAATCTTATAAATGATTTATCGGTGCTGCCGGTAGGATTTTTTAAAAATTGGTCACCCAACTTAAGGGCTGTTTCGTTTAGGAACGCGCGGGCTGGTCCTTAACTTCTATACGGTAGTTAGTGCGTGGGGTTAATACCTATCTGTTACGCTGGGGAGTGGGGGGAGAGTTCGACCCTCTCTGGAACCCGGCTCGGGATTATGATACTCGCCGGGGTGATTCTATCCTTTGCTGGATTGATATAATGCGTGTTTTGGCCGGGGTGCATACTGTACTATACCATCTTATTGATAGGCCTGTCTGTTATTATTTCTCCAGACAGATGCTCATGTAGAATCACTCGCTGATTAATTTAGTCCACTGTTGCTTAGATGGTGTATTTTTTCTCTCTCTCTCTCCCCCTTTTTGAAGGTTTGGCTGGGGGTTGGGATTTAGTAAGGTTTTGTTTGGGTTAATGGGTAACTTGGGTCGTGCTGTGCCACGCATTTGTACTGATTGTGGGAATGTACTGGAGGTGAGATATTTGAGATTGTGGGGTTGTTAGGTATACATGAGGGCGTGCTATCATAACTCTGATCATGGTATCGTAAATATAAAGAAGAATAGTTTACTAAGAGTCTGTTCGGCGCAAGTGGTTGGGCTTTCAAACTGTGGTTGGAACACTTATGTAATCCGCTTGGACAAATCTAGGCCCTGAAATGGACTAGTCCACATCTGTATTAGTGTCCCCAGCCATGGTTTAAATAGGTTATGGTTCCTCATTACGATAAACGCCAAGCCTCGTATTGGCAAAGCGCTTTTTACTCTCGGCGTGATTGGGCCCTGGGTCAATCATCTTGATTGCACAATGGGGATTACAATCACAACCACAATAATCGTGATTATTGGTGCTAATTTTCGAATATTTGTGTCCTTCCTCTCTCTATCTAGGAGTACAAGATCTGGCAGTACTGTAGGGCCTTTCATTTTTGCTGTGGCACGGACTCGAGTCGTTATGGTTATCGGGATGGTTGGGTGTTGTGGGGGATTGGGGTTGAGCCCCTTGACTTAAATTTACGGTGGGGAACTTAACCTCGCCAACGAGCAATTAAGACCCACTTAATCGCGCGAAGCCCTATGACTGCATACTTCTTGGCAACTCGTCGCGTCTCCCCCACATGTTATCCAAGGCCTTGTCCCGGCCCGGCGCCACTGCTGGTAGCTTCCTCACCCACTCACCCACTCCCCCCCCTCCTTCACCAAACTAGTAGTAGAAATATACAGGCAGAAATTATAGAAACAAGAGATGGCGCAGAAGCGTCCGGCTTCGCATCCACCACCGGGTCCGGGACAGCCGTCGAGTCGACTTCGAACACCGGGGGTTACCGCTACTAACGGAGCTTTCGGTGCCCCTGGATCTTCTGTTGCAGGCAGTAGTGTGGGGAGCCCAGAGAAGATTGCAGCACCAGCGGCGGGAGCTAGAGGTTCTGGTAGCGGTGCTGGGTCTTCGACGAAAAGGTTGTCAGCTACTTCAAGTTCTGGATCGGAACCTAAAAGAGGCGGGAAACTTGTATCTGCGAGTGGGAAGGCTGCTGGGAAGCTCACTGACAGCAGCAAGAAGGCTCAGGTTGGCGCAGGATCGCCTGGAGCCGCTCGACCAATTCCTAGTGAGAGCGATACTAGCGTGGACTTTGATGAAGATGAAGAGGATGGGATTAATTGGGAGGATGTGGATTTGGGCCCGCAAGGTGGGTCCGCCGTGGCCTACTCATTCGTATTCTTATTACACGGCTAACAAAATGCTCTGTAGCGATAAATAGCTTCCTATCATCTGCCTCCAGTGGGAAAACCGCGCCAACACTGTCCATCACCCTCGGTGCGAAGGACAAAAAACCTGCGCGCACAGTACGAACGATAACCGCAGTCGAACGGAGGATTAGATGGGAAACACATAAGATGCACATATTATGCCTTCTCCACCACGTCTCGTTACGGAATCGCTGGTGTAGCAGTCCGAAGGTACAGGTAATATCCACTCGCTTAAATGGTCCACGTAGGCTATAGTTTTCTTATCGCCAAATATGGTGAACAGGAAAACCTCTCACGACTGGTGGAGTCTAGAATCCGCCGGCTTCTGGTTGACAACCCCAACGACCAGCCATTCCGCCGTTCGCTGCTTTTCTTAGAGGGACTGCAGGCTTTATCTGATTTCTGGGTAGAAAATTTCCGAGTAATGAGGGCAGGACTAAGCAAGTGTCGGTGGGCTGGGCCTAAGGTTATTTCCCCTCACCATTACCACTAATACTTGTACTCAAGGTGCTAATGCGTGTAGCAATTAGAGCTTCATACATAAAGGCGGCGACCCTCCCTTAGGTTATAGAGAATTTGTAATGGTCTCCGGGCTGCGCAAAGGCTCCAGGGATATCGGCGCGCAGCTGTTCTGCGCAATGCTTCGGTCGGTAGGGGTGACCTGCCGGCTCGTCTGCTCCCTCCAGGCTCTCCCATTCACATTTTCCCGCAACGAGCCCCCCATGGAAATTTCAGCGGATGCTACTGTAGGCTCAGACAAAGGAATTGGCTACATTGATAGAAACTGGCTTCGGAATTGTAGGATTAACGATTACGGGACTAGACTGGATGAGCGCGGTTGGCCGGTGTATTGGGTGGAGGCTTGGAGCGTTGGAGGGAAGAAGTGGATAGCCGTGGACCCGTTTGCTACAAGAACTGTTGGGAAACCGAGCGTTATTGAGCCACCGGTGCAAGTTCCAGGGAATTTGATGAGTTATGTTGTGGGTTTCGAGGATGGTTAGTTAGTTCTGACTTGTGGAACATGTTAGACCTCTTCGATGTACTAATTAGATATACAGATGGCGACTGCACCGATGTGACAAGACGCTACGCACAAGCGTTCATTTCAAAAACCCGCAAAGCCCGAGTCACCGGGACTCCCACTGGGGAGATCTGGTGGGATAGAGTTATGGCTACACTTGTGACGGGCGCACATCCTGTGAGTTTTTCATTTCTCCAGTCCATTTATTAGCATTTAGATTACTCAGTGTGCTTACACTATACCCACTCATCAAATTTTTAGCACCGACGGCAACTGGAACAGACTGAACTCGCTAACAAGGCACTGCACGAACCTGTTCCGAAAATCCTCAAGGATCTCAAGGGACATCCATTGTACCCCTCCTTCTTGTTCCTCACCGCCATCACTCGCAATACTAACGCCAAACAGATACATCCTTGAACGCCACCTCAAGCGCGATGAGTCCCTCAAGCTACGCCGGAAATGCGGCACCCTAATAACTGGGTTTGGCGGAAAAAAAAAAACGGAACCTATATACCGCCGCGAGGACGTGATAAAGCTCCGCTCGCTCGAAAACTGGGCGGGTCTCGGCCGGACGGTGAAGCCGGAGGAGGAATCCAAACCCGTGAAGTATGTAAAAGCTGTTCGTCTACCTAGCACCAAACTTCGCAATGCAAGAAGTGGCCATGTGGAGCCAGAGATGAGCGGTCTTTACGCTGAGTCTCAAACGGAGCTTTACGTCCCGAAGCCGTTGGTGAATGGGAGGTTGGCCAAGAACAAGTTTGGGAATATCGACATGTTCGTGAAGTCTATGTTGCCGGAAGGGGCGGTACATTTGCCTCGTATGTTAATTATTCCCTCCGTATCTGAAAAAGAAGAAGGAGGAGCGTTAATTGGTGGGCCTGGTTGGATAGAGAAAAACATTGACAAAGCAGCGAGGCTTATGGGCGTTGACTTTGCTCCGGCCATTGTAACTTCCTCTTCTTCTCTAAATCCTTTTACTGCAGCTATTAATTAGTGGGAATAGACAGACTTCGAGTACCGTCACGGCCATGCATATCCCGTTGCTACTGGTATCGTAGTCGCTAAGGAATACACGGAAGCTATAGAAGCGGTGCACGAAGGACTGGTTGAAGCCCAGGATGAGAAGGCAGCTAGAGATCGTGATATGAAGGCACTCGGCCTGTGGCGCCGCTTTATTACCAAGATACGCATACTAGATCATGTCGGCCGGATACCGGAGGAGCAGGAAGGCACTCATCATCCAATGACGATGATGACAAACGATCAGAGCAAGGCTGTTGAAGAGGGAGTCGTAGAAGTTGTCGAAGCGGACGAAGAGGAGTTTGGTGGGTTTCGTGGTGGATTCTACTCCGCGTCTGAGGAATCGGTGCCTCCTATTTCTAGAAAACCGACTAAAAAATCTCAGAGTCTTAAACAGCGATGCGAAAGTCTCTGTGCTTCCTCTCCTTTAACCTTTGCCGCTAAGACTACTGGTAAGAAGGCGGCAAAGTCAAAGTCAAAGTCAAAGCTTAAGTCTACCACCACTGCTAAAGCTAAGCCCGGCGCGAGAAGACTCCCCAAACGAAAAGTCGTCATGGAGTCAGATGAGGAGGAGGAGGCAGAAGAAAGCGAAGCTTCCGATTCAAGCTCCTCCAAGACCCAACGCCGTGATCCTAGATCTCGCCAATTCAATTATAGATACAACTTTGACGCAGACTCCAGCGACGACTATGGCGCCGATGACAATGCTATTAGGGGCGGTGGAAGATTCCTAAGGCAACAAGAGAACAAAGTCGCACCTCGTAGGAGTACTCGACTCGCTACCACTGCTAAGAAGGCTACTCCTGTGAAGTATACCCTCGACGAGGATAACAACGACGAGGATGAATCAGAGCCAGAGTTGGAGAAGCAGCAGCAGGAGGAGGAGGGAAGGATGCAGAATAACCAGAAGAAGGAGAGAGCAAGCGGCGGCTTTCTTATCGAATCCGACAACCCCTCTAGCGAGCTTAGCGATGCACCTGATCTCATATCCGAAGCTGAGTACGAAGCATTGGTTGTGGGTAGAACCATTGAGTCCAATCCCGCCCTTGAAAAGGAGGGTCATGATTCTAGCGGGTTCTTCACAGAAGGGTTGGAAGAGCAAGACGACAAAGACGACGATGGTGACGACGAGGACGAAGGGGGTAATGAAGGTGATGACGATGCCGAATTGAGAAGTGCAATGGGCGTGTTCGAAACGCCTCATCATGGTCGTAATGACGGAGACTTAAGCAGAACGGACTACGTTATGCCTGTTGCTGCTGGGCTAATTGCTGGAGACGGGGCCGTGATTACATCCAAAACTGATCAGGAAATGATAAACCTCAACGGCAGTGGCGACGACCATAACGGCAATGATATTGCTGTCGGGAAGTCTCTTCTAGTCGGGAATGAAGTAGGAGAAGCGCAGGGAGTTGTAGTGAACCCCATTGCCGCTTCGCCGGATACAATGGCTGGACTCGAGAAAATGCATCACGAGGAACAAGCCTTGAGTGGTGCTTCGAGTCCAATGCTATCTGAAGATCCGGAGGATAGGGATAATATCGACTTGGACTGGTGCAACTATGATTGATACAAGTAGTAATTAAAACTTTTTTTTTTCTATTTTTTTTTCTATTTTTTTTCGTTTCATTTCATTTCTTCGGACAACTATTTCATGGCGTCTTTCGGATGTATAAATTCCTTCCCGAGGGGTTCCTACTTCCTTCAAACTGGATCTTGTCAGGTTATCGGTTGACTAAATTTTCTAGCATGTACGATATACGTACCTACAGTACCTTTTCTCCTTTCTTCTCTTTCCATCTTTCCATCTTTCCGTGTCCATACTTTAACCCAGGAATAGATAATCCACTGCACATATTACAACCTCAGCCACAACCCCCCCCGCCCCCGCCCGCCCGGCCGCCCGCCCCCCCCCCCCAAACCAACCAAAACTTTTTTAAAAAATAAATAAAAATAAACCATCATATTATTGCAAAAGCACCACCCCCGCCCCCTTAATCAAGCATCCTTACTCCCCCAACTCCTCCTGCCCCCCCTCCGTTTACCAGCACGAACCTCAGCCCTCACATCCCCCTCACCAGACAAACCAATCCCAGGATCTTGCGCAGGACTAGCATCGAGTGGATTCCCGGGACTTTTCGTCTTTTTTTTTTTTTTACTCATACATACATTACCATGCGTTAGCCTTCCCGCCACCTAGCCCACGCAGCCACCTAGGTGTGGGGGGGGGATTCAATATATAATAGTACAGTACGTACCTCAACACCAGCGGACCCCTTCTCTCTACCCGGATCCGTCAGGTCGGGATTATAAGATGCGTTATCGGCGTGGGCTACCTCGTCGTGTGTGCCCGTGCGAGTGTTCTCCCGAGAGGTGGGGTTTAGGTCTGCTTTTGAGGGGATTCAGTGCTTTGCCATGGGCCATAGGCCTTTGTCAGCCTGTGGGCTGGGCCGGAATGGGCCAAGGCCCACGAAAGCCCATGGGCTTTTACCAGATTCTAAATTCTTACCCTAAATTGGAAAAAAGAAGTAACTATTAGATGAGGATGCACTTGTGTAAAAGTACTCTTTTTTTCATGTATCATATGATATCATAACCATAGAGGCAAAATTCTTTGTCAATTCTGTACCATGATTAGAGGCAATGTAGCTAGAGAAATTAAACTAGTCATAAAATCGAGCAATATTGTTATTGTTGCATCTACAATTTGAAGCCTGTGTCTTATAGTTTGGGTCAATCGAACCTTATTAGTCATAATAAATAATTTTGCTCTGGCCCATCCCTTCGTTTGATTTCGCTACTTGCCCCGAGTAGTATGGCAACGACACTTGCATGAGCGCGAAGCTAATAAAGGTATAGCTGTTCATCATGGGCATGCTGAGTGCTACTCATTTCGCTCCATTCTGAGCACTACGCTACACTGCCTCTCAAGCACAAAGTTTTCTATATCACGATTGCCCAAAATAGACTGGTTCCTAACAATATGAAGGGGCCTAAACATCACGGCGGTTTAAGG
>Ga0307509_10001095_pt1 | contig 46400 bp, 56 predicted proteins | sample 10_EM_MG_FD_202245 | JGI IMG/M metagenome (GOLD analysis project Ga0307509, IMG submission 202245) | Populus trichocarpa ectomycorrhiza microbial communities from riparian zone in the Pacific Northwest, United States - 10_EM | ecosystem: Host-associated > Plants > Roots > Unclassified | place... | reverse complement strand
GACGAAAGCAAGACGGAGCAATACCTTCCTCCAGACACGTAAGGAAAGACAAGTATAGAAAAGAAACCAGGGAAAGACACAAACCCTTCGGCGGGCCCCCCAAAACAAAAGAAAAGAATCTTACGGCCCGAGGCCGACGGAGCGGAAGGGTAAAACTACTGTTGCCTGCTGCCTAAGTGAATTCCCCTAGCTAGCGGAGCTTCGGGGCAAGACGGAGACACGGGCGGAGCACCCGTTTATCGGCGCGCACCAGACTTTAGGAACATCCAAGGAGATAGTGCAATACCATGGAATACCGTAACCAGCACGAGTTGCGACCGTAGAGTAGATCGCGAAGTGGGTGAAGAAGGCGAGGGGAGCCACCCAGCGAGGAGAGCCACTCAGCAGTGGAGGTGCCAGCTATCGTGAGGGGCAGGAGGGTGCCAGCCGAGGGGGCAGATAAGGTGCCAGCTAAAGAGTGGGTAGCAGTACGATGCAAGCGGATCTAACACGTGGGAAGCGGGAGGGGGAGGGCTCGCCAAAGACCGAGAAGTACGAACGCGGAGGACCGAAACAGGGTCAAGATTTTTCGAATGCCGACCGTACCGACCGAGCAGCTCAGGAGAGAGTGCAATACCAGAGAGCAGGGCCACCAGGGCAACTACTTCACCGATAGCCCGAGACTAGCGACCGCGTGTTGACGAGGAAAAAGGGTTGGCGACCGTGCAAATCGCTAAGCGAAGCGCGTCGCGAAGTGCGGGGTAAAGGGTAGGAACATCAACGCGAGCATGCTCAACGAAGACGAACGGAACCAGAAAGGAATCCATAACCCCCGGGAGGGGAGGCCAAAGGCCCCAGAGGAAGTAAAGGGATGAAGGCGTGATAAACCCCCGAGCAGTTGCCACGGGCGGGGAAAATCAGAGGCGGAGGACACTCTCACGATGATTTCCCATGGTGTTGAGATTTCAATCGCTGGAGGTGGAGCGGACGAGAAAGATGGAAGGAAATAGGGGGCAGAGCCCCCTTATATAGAAGGAAATCCTAGCACAGCCTTTGCCGCCCGACTCATACCCCAGTATGAGTCACATATCCGTGTAACCAAGGAAACCATACAATTTGTCGTAACCTTTACAACGGAAATCCCTCATAGCAACTGGGTAATAAAAGAAAGAACACCGGGGTTATCCCAACACGTATCTCGGCGGGGGACGGTGGGAGCAGGCCCCTCCCAAGGGCCGAAGTCCCCTGAGGGCTATTCCGGATTCTCCAGTAATGGTCCAGGCCTAAGTGCGTACTGTTCGTAGAATTCATCAACCGCTCTTAGTTCGTTGATGGATTCTGCCGGTTCCCATCTTGTTTCGTCCTAGCCCTCCCATTTCACCAGATATCGTAGTCGGTTCCTGACGAACTTGGAATCTCAAACCTCCTGAACCTGCCACTCATCTTCTCCTTCAACTTCCACGGGCGGAGGTGGTGGGATTATCTGTCCTTTGAGTGGGTCATTGGCTGCTAGGTCCAACAGTGATACGTGGAAGACGTTATGTATCTTCATACTATTCAGCCGATCCAGACGATAAGCATGTGTTCCGATCTTTTCCCTGACCTCATATGGTCCATCACGTTGGTTGTCTAATTTTCATGAAGGTGGACGCGTTCTAATGTTTTTGGCGTTTAGCCAAACTTTATCACTGACTTGGAAGGAGGGAGCTGGGAGTCTGCGTAGGCCAGCATTTTCCTGTTTCCTTTCTTGTGCATCACCCATTTCGGTTCGCAGGTGTGCATGAAGTTCTGTCATAGTAACAACAAAAGATCGTGCCGCTTGGTCGTCAGTGGGGAGAGCTTGTTCGTCAAGAAAGTCTATACGAGGATCATATCCGCAGTTGGCAAAGAAGGGAGAGGTTTCGGTAGTCTCGGATGCATGATTGTTACCCATAAATTCCGCCATTGGTAACCATTGACACCAGTCATCCTGTTCGTAGTTCACATATGACCGTAGGTACTGTTCCATAATACAGTTAACTCGTTCTGTTTGACCATCAGTTTCAGGATGGAATGCAGTAGATAGTGGTCGGTGAATTTTCAGTCTGTGACAGATAGTTCCCCAGAACTTGGCAGCAAACTGCCGTCCTCGATCAGATATAATTGTCAGCGGTAACCTGTGGTGCTTTCAGATGTTATCCAGGAATAGGTCGGCAAGAGCGGGGCCATTGAGAGTACTACCACGAGGGACGAGATGGTGCATCTTGGTTAGCCGATCTACTACTACCCAAATTGCATCATTACCATTGCTTCGGGGTAGACCGGTTACAAAGTCCATTAATAATTAATATATCTTGCCATGGTCGATAGGAAATGGAGAGAGGGCGAAGGATACCAAATGGAGCATGACGAGTCATTCGACTTCGTTGACAGATATGACAATTGGCCACATATCGTGCAATCTCTTTCCGCATGCTTGGCCAATGGTATCGTCCGGTGATGAGTTCATGTGTTTTGGATCTGCCGGGGTGACCAGCAGCAGGAGCGTCGTGATTTTCCCGAATGATGGCCAGTTTCAATGGTTCGTGAGCGGGAACATAAAGCCGATCTTGATCCCGTAGTCGATTACCATCCTTGGCATACTCAGCTATGGAGATCAGGCGGCTGTGTCATACCCCTTGTTCCAGCATCATCAGTATCTGATTTGGAAGGGGTCAGCTTGATATGCTTCTGTCCATAGCTCATTCAAGGGGGACACTCCAAAGTGAAGCGGAATATCCGCCAACAAACCCAGAGACTGGGACTTGAGAACCACTTGCTTCCTATGCGTTTCATCCTCCAATACCTCTTCTTCTGTTTGCCCTGCCATCCTTGTCAATGCATCCGCTTTTCCATGTGCTTTACCACATACAAATTCAATCGTATAGTTGAATTGCGAAAAGAATTCCGACCATCTGGCTTGTCGTTAATTCAGTAACCTTTTCGTGGTAAAGTATCGCAGATTCTGATGATCCAACCGTACTGTAACAGGTCATCCAACCAGGTAAGCCCTTCATTCTTCAAACGCTCGTACCACGGCCATCAACTCTTTGTCATAAATGTCGTAGTTTCATTCGGCCAGTGTGTGTTTCTTTGAGAAGAATGCAATAGGATGTAAGAGTCCATCAGGTCCAGGTTGAGATACTATGGTGGCAGAGGCAATATCTAAAGCATCGGTGTCCACTACTATCTCCCTGTCGAAATCAAAATGGACCAGGATGGGGGCCGTAGTAAAGGCTCCCTTCAATCTTTCAAATGCGGCCTGGCAAAGATCCGACCACACGAATGGTGTACGCTTTTTGGTTAATTGAGTCAGTGGCCTGGCAAGATGTGAATAGTCATGGATGAAACGCCTATAGAAGTTTCCAAACACTAAGAACGAGTGGACATCCCGTAGTTTCTTACGGATGGGCCACTTGATGATTGTGGTGCTTTTCACTGTATCCATTTGTAGGCCCTCAGTGGTAATAATAAAGCCAAGATATTCTACATTCTTGGTGTGAAATTCGCATTTCTGAGGTTTTACCTGAAGTCCAGCCTTCGTTAAGGCTTCTAGAATGTGTGTGACATGTTCGATATGTTGTTCCTCATTCTAAAAATAGATTAAAATATCGTCACGGTATGCTGTCCAAAACGTATCCAGAAATGGCCGTAGTGGGTCGTTAATATATGCTTGAAAGGTAGCGGGGGCATTGGTAAGTTCAAAGGGCATGAAGAGGGATTCAAAAAGCCCGTATCGTGTACGAAAAGCTGTTTTCCACTCTCCACCAACTCTCATGCGGATTAAGTGGTACGCTCCGCGGATATGCAATTTTGTGAATATCTTTGCTCGTGAAAGTTGCATAAAGGTTTCTTTGACTAGAGGTAAAGGGTAGCGGTTTTTGATTGTTCCCTCATTAAGTTCCCTATAGTCAACACATAAGCATAGAGAACCTTCTTTTTTCTTAACAAACAAAATTGGGGAAGCAGCAGGAGAGGATGATTCGTGGATAAACTTCTTATCCAGGTTTTCGTCTAGCTATTCGTATAAGGCTGATAATTCAGGGGGGCTAAGACCATATATTGGTCCCACAGGAGGGATGAATCCCAGGCACAGTGGTATCTCATAATCAAATCTCCCGTGAGGAGGTAGTTGATCTTCTGTTTTCTCGAGTAATCAAGGAAGGAATTCATGGTAATGGTTGGGGAGTATCTGCAGTACCTCGTCCTTGTCGAGGACCTTATGTCCAAGAGCACACTGTGCAGCATACGCCCGTAGAAAGTGTGGCAATTCTTCCTCAATGCCATAGGCCATTGTAACATTGTTAACACAGTTCTTCAAACAATATTCAGATTCAAAAGTAAGGAAGTTAGAAGCGAAGTCAATCTTGACATCGTGGTGTTTTAACCAAGGTATACCGAGTGTTAGGTGGTATCCCCCAAGCGTGGTAACAAAAGCAGGAATCATTTCGTGGTGGTTGTTAATTGACAACCCTATCTTGGTGATGTGAGTAATTGCTCCGGAACTCACAGGCCGAGCGTCGATGACCGTCAAAGGTCGTGGTTCTTTAAGTTCAAACAAAGGAATGTTCTGGCGCTCAGCGAAAGCCTTGTCGATGAATGCGTATCCAGTTGCCCCCGAGTCTATGAGAGCATGGGATCTAATCTCGTTATGGTTGTCAACAATTGTACATGCCATTACCAGATGATTAGCTTCAACCCCATTCTCCCTGTCGTCAAGAGATAAACCGGATAAAGAAAGTAATAAAGAACGCGATTCTGGTCCCATGACAGTGCCTTGGACTGTACATGGGACGATTAGTTTCCGAGTGCTCGGACTCTGGGCGAGAGTCTTCAGGGACTGCCGGCGGACGTGCACAACTAGCAGCAGCGTTGCCTCTTAGGTGACTTTGCCTGTTCGGGCATTGTCGAGCCATGTGGTTTGCTCCTCCACAGTAGAGGCATTGGCCATGTGGCATGCGATCTTCACGTTGCACTTGTGACGAGCAACATCGTCCAGCCGAAAGGTCCATTGGTCCAGCTTGGGTACCCGTGGCAGTCGTGGTGGTTGTAGGAGGAGCAGCTGGTATTGGTATCGTAGTCGTGGTCGTGGTAGGCGACCTCTACGTAGATAACGGCCCCTTCCGTTTAGCTGCAAGGGCACCGATCTTGTTATCCACACGTTTGAGTAATATGATGTATTGGTCAAGTTCGTCAGGGGTGTCCAGGGTTCCCAGAGCGTCGCTAAGTTCGGCGCTCAACCCTTCGTACAATGAGGTTCGCCTAGCACCATTGTTCCAAGATACTTCGGCGGCGTATCTCTGGAAATCTGCTAAGTAGTCAGAAAGGTTACAGTTTTTTTGATGTAGACTTTGTAGGTTCCGTTCGGCGGTACGGACCCTGTTAGGGTCACCGAAGGTGTTCTCGAGCAGGGTGATCAGGGCTTCCACACTAGCAATATTAATGTTTCCTTCATCAATAAGTGGAAGGATTTGTTCGTAAGCTTTCCCTTTCTGGAACCCAACAGCATATGCGAACCAATGTTGGACATCGATGAATTTGTGGGCATCTCCCAGGAACTTGGTATGCAGTTGTGCGATGAACGGGCGAAGTTGATCTTGGGATCTGTTGAATTCCTGTGGTTTGCGGATCGATTCTCGCTTATGGGGTCGTTCGCCTGCTGGCGGCGCAGGTTCCCCTGCGTTTGCAAGTGCAGTAGTTGCAGTTGTCAAGGCAGTGTTAGTGTTGGTCAACGCAGTATTAAGGGTATCTATGGTAGCTCTATCGCGCTCTAGGTCAGTCTCGATAGCTCTGTACCTAGCCTCAAGGCCTTGTCCTTCTGTAAGTAGAGCATCGCGTTCTTCCATAAGTGCATCGCGTTCTTCAGCAAGCACCTCCCTTTCGTTGGTCAAATTTTGAACCTGTTGTTGTAACTGTTGGAAGCAAGGGTTTTGTTCGAGATGTGCAGGGGTGCCTTGTCTGGAAATGGGAGGAAGTGCTGGGAGTCTGTTGAGTGAAACAGCGAGATCGCCCGCGGTGTGAAGCTGTTGTCTAACTCAGTCTTCCGACAGTTGATTAAACTCTTCATCGGTAACCGGCGACAATTCCGTCAAGGCAGTTAACTCTGTGGTCGGGACTTTGATGCGTCGAGACATGGTGTTGTGTGGGTTGCCTTCTGGTTGGACGCTACCTTATGTAATGGGTCTTGGTACTAGACGTTAGTCCAAGGCACACAAGGACAGGAAGGTCCTAAACGATACCACTCGTTTAGCGTGAGGGTTCGGAAATGACCATCTTAGGTCAAGGCTGATCGTGTAACGGTAGATCAGTGTCCGGGTTCGTGGGTTCCTGGCGTGGATCTTGGATATCAGAATAGAAGTTGTTATATTCTCAAATAGAGGCGTCGTGAAAGAAATACCAGGTAGCGTGAAGAATCAAGGAAATAGGGGGCTTTTGTTTCTTTTTTCTTTTGTAATATCATATGTTCGTTGTTAAGGTACAAGAAATCGCATGGAGCGCAAGGTATGGCGAAAACCAAGCCTGAAATCCAAAACGAACTAACAAAGGAAATATCCGGCACACTACTCTTCAACAGGGGTCCGTACCGGTCCCAGGCCCACATATGGGCGCGAAATTAAAACAAGTAGTTCAAAGGAAACCCTCCTTACACCAGCGGATACCGCAAGAAAAACCAACCTATATAAACCTAGCGTTCTTGAGAAGACATAAAATATCCAAAGAAACTAGATTAGACGAGGGGGAAGAAACGGACTCGGAAGCAGATGACGGGCGGAGGAACCTACCCCGGGGGAAGGCTGCAGCTGTCGAGCTAATGAAACGTGCTAGGGCACACAAAAGGGAGGCCGAGGAACATGTGGGGGCATCGGGGCCGATGTCAGATGCCCCGTGAAGGTGGGGGGATGTCTCTGGCTCCTTGGCCAGGTGTTAGGTGGTAGCTTCGGCGTGAGGTATTCCAACGGCTAAGACCTTGATCGTAATTATATCGGAGAACTCGTTAAGAAGACACGAGTAATGTAGGCCAGATATAATTATTTGCTTCGGTATAGATCGTCGAAGTATTGGTAACGATATAAAAGTGTAGGATAACTTATTATATTGATAAGATTTTTTTTCCGTGCTTGTTGTGTCTAATAGCAGCGAAGATGCTTCGATATTGATATTCCGCGTCTGAGCAATCGCAGTATACATGCTAACTCTATACTAACTAAGTTCCTTGCCGCAACTGTGCGAATTTCACCTGAGTGCAAACACTCGTAGACCCTGAAAACTCTCTCCCACACCATTGGCTCCTATGGCCAACTTATCGGTCTGCGCTTTCATTATTCCTGATGGTGTGGAAACCACGTCAGGTGTCAGCTCATCCGTTTATCCGTTGACGACGAGGGTTACGAATTATCTTGCCCTCGTGCTCACCGAAGGTAGTCTAACTCGCTGGACAGAAGATGGCCAATCTTCTGTGGTTGGTTCCGTCGAGAATTCAACTCGCAACTGAATGTTGTATTCTGGTCTTCCGGCATTATATGACTTGTCCTCGGGATCGCACCTGTAGGTTTTTTCCCTCGGACTCCATCTTTTACCAACTTGTCCTCTATGGATGCACCCGATCCACTTACTGGGCATAGTTACCTCCTTCATACCCTACACGACTTAGTAGGTACAAGGGGACTAACATTCGTGCAAAGCGTCCCGTTACCTTCGACCCACTCTTCCGACTCCCTGTCTTCAAGTGCCTGTAACCTTATGCGCCGTCGTCCGATTTACCTGCTTCCACTTGCATAGGGTGCCCGAAGGTCTCCCCTTGTATATCCTGCGAAATGGATCCGGTCGGGCGGACGGCCGCGACGTATACGGTGTTATAAGATGTGTTCCGTTGATAGTGATCTTTGGTGTTGGGACGCAACTGCCCAGGCGGCCAGTGATGACGCGCCGTCCCAACGCCGGGGCTGGAGGGGGGTGTTATCTTTTTCCTTCGAAGTTGGTATGTGTCAAGGTAGGGTAACTTTGCCCTGTAAATCCTTACGGGGAGTCCGTGCGCCTAACACGAGCTCCTCTCTTCGAAGTGTTCGTCCCGAATACTCTATGTCTATTATACAATTTTTTCATCTTGTTTCGAGCTCTACATAGTAGGGGTAAAAACCATCGGCGTTTGCTTGTCCACCGATGGAAAACCTTTCTTATGTCACTCGACCTCTCCTGGCCCCGGCATCTCCGGGCTTTCTCTATGAAACCTTTCCACCTCTTCCTGCGCGTTCCCCATACCCTCGGGGGGTTCCCACCTATTTTCATCCTCCACGCCGCCTTTCCATTTCACAAAGTACCGAAGCTCGTTTATCGGTTTATTCCTTCCTCGAACCTTTCGTGTGTAGGAAATGATCTCACTCTTGACGATCCTTTCTACCGCTCATTTTAAATCTCCCTCGATCTCTTCGGGGTCTCGTGGAGGTTGTTCGCAAGTTGGTCGGTTCGAGGCCCGGTAGGGTTCCAACAGCGAAACGTGAAACACGGGATGCATTTTCCACCTAGGCAATATTTCTAGCTTGTATGCCCGAATTCCTTTCTTCTCTAAGACTTTGAACAGGCCATACAGCTTTGGACTCAACTTCTTCGATGCTCGTTTGGTACGTATGTTTTTCGCATTCAACATTACCAAGTCGCCGACCTCGATGTTGGGTTGTGCTGTCGCCTTTCGGTCATAATATTTCTTCATCGATTCCCCTGTGTTCTCTAGGGTTTGTTTCGCCTGTCGATGTATGTCCTGCATCCAGTGAGCATACAATGTCGCACCGGGGTTATGAGCTTTTCCCTCTTTCATCCACTCTGTCTGTGGGTGAAAACCGTAGTTGGCGAAGAAGGGGGCTATCTTGTGTGCGTTGGTAGCCGAGTTGTTGTAGGCGTGTTCTGCTAACGGCAACAGTTGGTACCAGTCGTTCTGATTGTAGTTGACAAATGTTCGTAAGTAACCTTCCAGCACTTGGTTGGTCCTTTCCGTTTGTCCGTCAGTTTGAGGGTGGTAAGCCGTTGACATACGCCTCTTAACTCCTAGCATTTTGCACAATGATTCCCAGAATTCGCCGGAAAGCTTCGCGTCCATGTCCGATATGATTTCGGTCGGTAATCCGTGAAGTTTCCAAACTTCCCGAAGGAAGGTATCCGCAACATCGTTTGCGCTAGCATTCTCGTGGAGCCCGATAAAATGAGCCATCTTTGTGAACCAGTCTACTACTACCATGATCTGAGTCTTACCCTGCGATTCCGGTAGTTGGGTGATAAAGTCCGTCGATATGGAGGACCAGGCGGCACAAAGTACTTCTAATGGTTGAAGTAATCCGTACTGAAAAGAAGAAAATCAACCGAATGCTTTCTACCTGATGGAAGCGCAGAAGTAAGTGAAAATAACTGTCACTCTCAAGGAACACTCAAGTAGAACGAAAATCACACAAGTCACAATCAATCTCAATTCACTAAGCTATCTCGCAAATCAACCCCACAAAGCGTACCAAGCAGAAAATTCCCGACTCAAAGAAAGCCCAACCCAGCAGGTTGTCCGACTACTAATTAAGTACAGGTCCAATTTTCCTTCCTCCAAACCAACGATCCTCGTTGCCGCTTTCCTTGCTGCAAAGGTTGTCGGTTGTCGTCGTCTCTGTGTGTGTTTAGGTGGAGGGGGAAGAGAAGCGTGAGAGAAAAAAACCTAACTTACATAGCAGCCCTTGTCCGCCAAGCCTAGGCAACCACCTCCCCAAGATCGTGACTTACTACCTATTTAGTATGAGTTAATTACAGATAAGCTAGATAACAGCAAGTTAAGCAAGTCAAGTTTAAGCCCTAACGGTACTTCGCATGCCTTGGGGATTTACTGTGTTGACATTCGTTGCAGGATCGTACATAGTCTCTGATCCAATCTGCGAGTTTTTTCCAGTAAAGGTCCCTTGTCACTATCTCAATCGTTTTCTCCTGTCCGAAGTGCCCTGCTACTAATGAGTTGTGACAGCCTTGGGCGATCTCCGTTTGAAGGGCTTCGTACTCGGGGATGTACAACTGATTTTTGTAATACAGTAACCCGTCCTTTTCTATCCCTTTGTCCGGCATCTTTTTTCCGCTTTCTCTTAACCTAACCAGTTCACGGCCTCGGTCCTGCCACTTTTCATCATCCTTCCCAGCCGTTCTAATCTTGTCCAGAAATGCATCGTTCATTGTTCGCGTCAGGGCTGCATTGACGTGAGCGCTTGATAACATTTCTCTTTCCTTCATTAACCGAGGATGATTGCCGATATCAGCCGCACTAAAGAATTCGTTTTCGCTTGTGTTTGCTTGAAGGAAACATATTTTGACTCCTTCTTCTTTAGCCGTAACCGATCGCTTGGGGTTTAGATCGCTTGATCCGAAGCCGATTTTTCCTCGCTCGGTTATTTCCAAATCGTCTACTTCCATGGCGTGGGCATTGGCAACTTTCTCAACTATGAGTTGTGCTATCCGATCTCGTGCTTTAAATTCGCAGTCCGCATCGCCATGATTTCGAAGTATGACCTTGACTTCTCCGGTGTAATCTGAATCTATTACCCCACCGCCCACTGCTATTCCCATCCTGGTAGCCATACCACTTCTTGCAGCTAGCCTTCCATAGGTTCCTTCCAGCAATCCTATCGCAATACCCGTTTCCACCATTGTCTGTCCTTTTGCTGGTACCATCCCGTCTTTCAGGGGGTAGATGTCATGACCGGCCGCAAACGGTGATCCTTTCGTCGGGATTATAGCTTTGTCTGAAAGTTTCATTATCCTGAGGCTTGTATGTTCGCGTTTTTCTGGGACGAGGGCTGTCTCTGCGTTTCGTTTTTGATGAATCACAGAAATTTGAAAATGTTCCGATTTCAAAATCGACTGTTCACTGTGACGAGCTCCCTCCTCAGGACGGTACTCCGGCCGTCCACTTAACGCGTCGGGTTTCCCACCCCTACTTCCCGGTCGGTAGACTATTTTGAAGTTGTAATTCGTCAACTCCTGTGCCCATCGAATTTCTCGCTGGTTCCAGACTTTTTTGGTCAAAAAGGATTGTAAATTTTGGTGGTCCGTATATACCGTCACGGGTTCTTTTTCCCCCCAGAGGTATCTTTTCCATTCTTTGAACGCTTCCATTATTGCGAGAAGTTCCTTGTCATGTATCTCGTAATTTCTTTCAGCGCTGTTCAATTTTCGAGAATGGAAAGCCACTGGGTGAAGACGTCTCCCTTGGTATTGAGACAGTACACATCCTAGCGCGAAGTCGCTTGCATCTGTCTCGACCACTGTTCTTCTTCCAGGGTAGAAATGCGATAAAATTGGTGCCGTCGTAAACCTTTTCTTCAACTCCTCAAATGCCTCCTCCTGCTCTCTTCCCCAGTGAAAATCCTTCGGGTTCCCCTTCAATGTCTCGGTTATTGGCTTGCAAACTTTTGAGAAGTCTTTGATGAATCGTTGATAAAAATTTGTGAACCCAATGAAAATTTGTACTTCTTTAACCGATTTCGGGTGTGCCCAATTTTGGACGCTTTTCACTTTTCTATCACTCATGCTGACTCCGTTCGTTTTGACAATGTATCCTAAGAATTCGACCTCTTCTTGGTAGAACATCGACTTTTTCAACGAGACTGCCAAGTCGTGTTGTTCGAGTCGGTCTAGGACTTTTTGGACTAGCTTAATGTGGTCGTGTATATTTTCGGAGTATATTAGGATATCGTCTAGATAGATGACTACTCCGTGGTCCAAGAATTCCCTGAGGATTTTATTCATCACTGTCTGAAAAGTAGCGGGAGCATTAACGAGCCCGAAAGGCATCACCTGGTATTCGTACTGTCCATATCGTGTACGAAAGGCAGTCTTGTGTTCATCGCCTTTCCTCATTCGAATAAGATGATATCCATCTTTTAGGTCGAGCTTCGTAAACACTTTGGCTCCCGCAACGCGGTCTCGGAGCTCATCCCTCAGTGGTAGGGGGTATTTATTCAGGATCGTCAATTTGTTGAGGTTCGTATAATCTACACACAACCGTAGACTTCCATCAGGTTTCGGAACGAAGAGGATTGGAGCGCCGTAAGGGGATTCGCTGTCAGCTATTTTTCCCTCAGCCATCATTTTCTTGAGGTACTTATCCAGCTCATTCAACTGGTGCGCCGACATTGGATAGATCGGACCCCATGGGGGTTCGGCCTCTTCTTTAAGGTTGATGGCGTGGTCGAAGGTCCATCGAGGCGCCTGCATTTTGGCTTTTTTCTCTTCAAAAAGCTCCTTATACTGCCAATATGGTTTTGGTAGCGTCTCCAATTGTACTCCCCCTTCTTCTTCTCATTCTATCCGTCCCACATACTGTGCTTCCTCATCGTAAGCCACAGTTTCATCCCATTCAAACATATCCGCCACCGCTTCATCTTCTGTATGAGCGTGGCACTTTGCTTCTTCAAAGGCCCATTTTCCTGGGTCCGCAATATTTTTAAGGGGGTGCTCATCATGCCACCACCCAAAGGGTATGATTAAGTCATACCTTCCTGTATTGGCAATTTCGCAGGATATCATACTTCGGTGGCCGTTAGCCTCGATTTCCAAGAGAATAGGATGTGTATAGAATATTCCTCCAGTAGGCGCGGTTTCGCCATCGAAGGTGGTGATTTTCAATGGTAAGTCCATAGCTTTGGTCGGGAATTCGAGCCGTCGTGCGGTATCCTGGTTCATGAGAAAGATGTTTGAACCAGAATCTAGGAGGACGTTTATCACGTGTTTTCGTCCTTTAATTTCAATAAATCCTTTCCCTTCAGGGCAGGCGTGATGCTTAGGTTTTTTAATGAGTCTAGAGCCTTCGCTCAATTCGTGATGAAATCTTTTCATCGTCGCGGTTACAAGTAGTGTGGGGGTTTGTTACCGCGCCTGCGCAGTTTCGGCTCTTATAGCCTCCTCAGACAAACTTTTACAATAAGTGTCTATAATTTTGATATCGGGCAGCCCACTACTAGCGGTCTTTACCTCCTGCCGAGGAGTTCCCATAGCACAGAAGTGGTGGTTCACTAGAGTACCTCTCGAGTTCGCGACTAGGATGCGCGGTCCTTTATCGTCGACTTAGCCCGCATCGGAGACTGTCCCCTGCGACGAGTCCACCGTATCTCCGCCTTCGAGTTTGGTCTCACGCCCAAGACCCCCTCGGACACCATTCGTCGGGCATGAACCTTGTGCCCAATAGAGGCGCCCCCAGCTTCTATTTGCCCGGCGTTTTTACTTGGAGGGAAAGTCAGGTTGCCCTGGATTTCGACCCTCCTCAAGCGTGTCGTGCAACTCAAGTTCCTTTCCGACGAATGGTAATCTTCTTTTTCCCTTTTAGTCTCGTCGACCGCCTTCTTCTCTTGTAGTTTTTTATGGCTCCCGTGGTGAGCACGGACTACCCAATCTTGGACGTAAATTGGCAACCGCGATCCTTTGGTCTTTTAGCCTTCCGGTGGGATCTCGTCACCGACTACGCCGCAGGTCTTTCGATTCGAGGCGGCAATCTCACCACCCGATCACCGTGGTTGTTGGTACCTGGACCACTTTTTATATAATGTCGTCATCGTCAAAGGCCCAACCCGGGGGCCTTTGCACCGCTCACTTCGAGCTTTCTCCCTTACCATCAACGGCAACAGTGGCTACCTGGGGGCGTCGTTTTGGCGCGAATGCCGATGGTCGTTTGGCCTTTGATTGCCCTCGATACACCGACGATATTTGTATCGGTTTTCGCCACTGTTTCCAAAGATGGTTCCTCATCCCGGATCGCGTGCATTCGTTGTCAGATTTCCGTTTATCGACAACTTTCTGGTCGACGCCCTGGTGTGCTTCCGACCACACCCTATGTCTAACCTCCCCCGTCGGTGCCACCGACCCTTCTTTCTTCGTCTTTCTCTCCCCAGCCTTTTTCTTGTGATAGGCCGCCTTTTCCGTAGCCGTGTACTGCTTTTTTACACGCTTGGCAGCAACCGTCGGCTTCGAATCCTCGAATTTCCTTTTTTCGCCTCGTCTCGTGCCGGAGGGACCGCCTCCTCGAAGAGCTTTTCTTTCCTTGAAATCTTCTTCCGCTCGGGTTACGGTCCTGACTGCTTCTAACCATTCCCCATCGTCGACATATTCTCTATGTGAGAGTCGTCGCAATGCTTCTATGGGAAGTTCGTCTTCAATCATTTTTCTCCAGGTATCCCGGTGACTCTTGCATGGATATAGAGATTTTCCATTTCCATCAAGAATTTGGCGACATCACCGCGATATTTGACCGATCCCATTTCTCTGAGGGATTTTTCCGCTTCATGGGTGGGTCCGAAGCGTCGCAGGACTTGTTCTGCAAAAACGTGCCAGAACTTGTATCCTTCTTGCCTCGTATAACCTATTTCTCCAGTCATTTGTCGTCGGTAGGTTAATGCAAATGGTGCGACTTTCTTCCCGTCCATTCGGCTTATGGCGTGTCGGATTGGTTGTGCCTCGTCCTCCCACTGCCAACTGTTTCGTCCAAAGTAATCCGTGCATGTCATTAGCCACATGCGGATATCTTGGTGTTTTTCGTTTCGAAACATGGCAGGGGGTTCCGCTGGCACTCTTCTTTGTTGTCCCAGGGCGTTGGCCATGACCCGTGAGAACAGGTTAAACTGTGCGTCGTTTTCGGCGTCATAGTCGTTTCCTTCTGGCTGGGGTGCTGGTCTCTCGTCCCGTCTTCCCTTCCTTCTTTCATCTGGCTTCCTTCCAGATCCTTCTCCATCATCATCGGGGTCTCCTCCCCCTCCTCCGCCTGGAGCTCCTGCCGCTCCGTGTCGTGGTGGTGGTGGTGGTCTTCCTCCACCCACCCCTGACGCCTCCGGTATCGGATCTGACACCTTCCCCTTCCCCTTGACCTGTCCCATTAATTCTTCCAACAGAGCCTTAAGCACCGCGATCTCACTATCTTGGGCTTCTCTAGACACCTGTTGGTTACGCAACTCGTATCTCACAAGATTAATACTCATCTCGTGATTTGCCAGCTCCCGTTTGTGTTGTTCGTTTATCCGCACAATCTCCTGATCGAGGAGCAGGTCCCGGTGCATGGATTGTTCGCCAGTTCCTTGCACTGCTTCGTGGAGATGAGAGGTGACAGCCTCATGTCTGGTCTGTCGCTCGTCTGTTTCACCAAGTCGCTCGGCGACTTGAGTGGCGAAGCTTTCCTGGACTTTTTGAGATTCCGAGTCCAAAAGGCGGACTTGTTCGTCTACTCGGGCGAGCTCTCGACAAACTATCTGGACACCGGATTTTACCTGGTTTTTTACCGTGACCAGTTCTTGGGCCATTAACAATATGTTGGTCGGGAGGGAACTGAATGCCAGATGTTCTCTATCTTGGCTGACGGTGAGTGTTGGGTCAAATCGGGCAAGGATCTGCTCTAATCTGTGGATCCGAACGGCCATGAGGGGTTCGCCTGTGGGTTCAGGCGTTCGGCGACTTGCGGGGCGTCGTCCCTTTCCGTATTTTTCTAGAAAGCCTAAGCGAACAGGGGACCGGGGTGTCCGATCCGCCGACTGCGATCGGACGCGGTGGGTGACGGTGGTTTCCACGCTTGAAGCTTGAACGGAGGGGAGCTCATCCCCTCCTTCGCTTCCTTCGCCTCCTCCAGGCCGTTCTCCTCCTTGCCACTCTATGGCTTCAGGAGCTTTGGGGTCAGAAGACATTTCTTTGAATTCTATAAGGAAAACCTATCTTTTGTTTCCTCCCCAGACTTCGGGTATTTCAAACTCCGGACTTGAGCGTCTCCCGTCGCTGTAGTACCCGACGTACCAGACCTGACCAATTTCCTCCTCTGGTTCGTAGTAACGGAACCCTTCGCCTTCCCAATGTTTGTATAAGGCTTCTAGGTCTTGGGTAGTGATGATGTTTTCTGGATTTGTCCAGAATGCGTAGGTTTCGTGATCGGGTCTTTGTGTTCCTAGTTCCCTTATGAAGCTCGGGGAATACACTTGTGCTATTGAGGTCGTGCTCAATGGTCTTGGTTCAAAAAGGGTTTCGGGTTTGGGAGTATAAATGTCTCTGCCCAACATTCGTCTCGGTAACGATGAGAAGTATCAATATACTGTTACGTGGTAGTTTCGGCCTGAGGTATTCCGACAGCTAAGACCTTGATCGTAATTATATCGGAGAACTGGTTAAGAAGACACGAGTAATGTAGGCTAGATATAATTATTTGCTTCGGTATAGATCGTCGAAGTATTGGTAACGATATAAACGTGTAGGATAACATACTATATTGATAAGATCTCTTCTCCGTGCTTGTTGTGTCTAATAGCAGCGAAGATGCTTCGATATTTATATTCTGCGTCTGAGCAATCGCGGTATACATGCTAACTCTATACTAACTAAGTTCCTTGCCGCAACTCTGCGAACTTCACCTGAGTGCAAACACTCGTAGACCCTGAAAACTCTCTCCAACACCATTTGCTCCCATGGCCAACTTATCGGTCTGCGCTTTCATTATTCCTGATGGTGTGGAAACCACGTCAGGTGTCAGCTCATCCGTTTATCCGTTGACGACGATGGTTACGAATTATCTTGCCCTCGTGCTCGCCGAAGGTAGTCTAACTCGCTGGACAGAAGATAGCCAATCTTCTTTGTTTGGTTCCGTCGAGAATTCAACTCGCAACTGCCTGTTGTATTCTGGTCTTCCGGCATTATATGACTTGTCCTCGGGATCGCACCTATTGGTTTTTTCCCTCGGACTCCATCTTTTACCAACTTGTCCTCTGTGGATGCCCCCGATCCACTGACTGGGCATAGTTACCGCCTTCATACCCTACACGACTTAGTAGGTACGAGGGGACTAACTTTCGTGCAAAACGTCCCGTTACCCTCGACCCACTCTTCCGACTGCCTGTCTTCAAGTGTCTGTAGCTTTATGCGCCGTCGTCCGATTCACCTGCCTCCACTTGCATAAGGTGCCCGAAGGTCTCCCCCCGTCTATCCCGTCAACAGGATCCGGTCGGACGGACGGCCGCGACGTATACGGTGTTATAAGATGTGTTCCGTTGATAGTGATCTTTGGTGTTGGGACGCAACTACCCAGGCGGCCAGTGATGACGCGCCGTCCCAACGCCGGGGCTGGAGGGGGGTGTTATCTTTTTCCTTCGAAGTTGGTATGCGTCAAGGTAGGGTAACCTTGCCCTGTAAATCCTGACGGGGAGTCCGTACGCCTAACACCGGGCAGCGAAGGATGGCGTGCTCGAAGGTCTCAATGGCTTCATCGCAGCTCAGGCAGGTGGTCCGGACATCGCTGTCCCAGGTTGGGCACACGCGGAGGTAGCTCCTGCCCGATCTCATCTGGTGCAGTCGGCCCAGGGTGAATTTGTTGAGGCCCATAAACGCATGGGGGGCAAGTGAGTGGTGGTAGGGGTATCTGGCCGGGTCTGGCGCCGCATCTTCCCATTCCTTCAGGAGGAGGCTCTTGCATAGAAGCTTGAGCTTTTGGTAAGAGCGGCCCGGGGGGGGGGTCGGAGTAGAGTTCACCCAGTAAGTTTTGGGAAGTGACTGGAAGGGGTTTGTCACCATTTGGGCCGAGGATAAAGAGTATTGAGTGGGGGAGGGCATCCAGGGGGAGGTGCATCCTGTTCTTCGAGGGGGTCTGGGTGTGAGCCACGACAGCGAGTTGCAGTGGCCCGCGTGCCTCCTGAGGAGGAGCCTGTGGTCCGGGGCGTGTCGGTGCTCCGACGCCATGTGTAGCGAGATGGGTAGGCGGGCGGCAACAGGGTTGATTTCCGGGGGGCAGCACAACACTCTGAGATCTGCCAGTTGGCGCTTGTACCTTAGGAGGAGCTCCAGGGGGGGGAGGCAGGCCTCAATGGCCAGGTTGTCTGTCGGAGTGCATCGGAAGCAGTTGGTGGCCCACCTCTAGACCTTGTGCCAGAAGGCGGAGAGCTTTCTCGTCATGTGGACAGTGGGCTTGAAGGTGTCCGCGCCATAACTAAGGATTGGAAAGAGGAGCGAGGAAGCCAAGTGCTGGCATAGGAAGGGGAGGAGGCCCATCCCCGGAGGGGAGAGCCTCTTGATCGCCATGAAGGCAGCCTGAGCCTTGGCCAGCCTTTTGACGAATTGGGGGGTTGTAGACATTGAGTGTGTAAACCAGTAGCACAGCCACCGGACCTCAGTCTTGGGTTCAAAAATCTATCCATCCAGGTGGACCGGAGTGTTGGAGATTGGGCCTTTGTCCCTGTTCGTGCGCCCGTGGATCAGTTCCGTTTTGGGTACCGAGAAACTCACTCCCAGGGCGGCCCCCTTGGCCTTCAACCAAGAATACTGTGTCTGGAGGATTTGGACGTTGCGTCTGTACAACGCCAAGGATGCTGTCAGACCGAAGTCGTCAACGTAGGAGAGCATAATACCTGGGGGGATCTCGAACTGTAGGCGGGAAACGTAGATGACAAATACAGCGGAGAGACTGGTGACCCCTGAGGGGTTCCTACCGAGACCGGGGCAAACACCCTAGGGGACCCCTGGTATAGGAGCCGGCACTTTCTGCCGGACAGGAAAGACTTCGTCCAGGACACGATATAGGGCTTTACCCCATTGGCTTTCATCATGCCGCATAGGGCGGCGGGGTTGACGTTGTCAAAACCCCCCTCAATGTCCAGGAAAAGCGTAGACACCTTCCTCCTAGCCATCTGCAGGGTTCTCACTTCGTGAGTCAGGGTGGTGGCGGCGTCCGAGGCCAAGAGACCTGCTAGTGACCCGCACTGTTGTGAGTTTATAAGTTCAGCCGCGCGAGCTACACACGCCAGCCTCGAGTGCATGATCCTCTCTAGGATCTTTGAGAAGCTTTGGAGAAGAACTATGACGCGGAAGGAGGAGGGGGAGTTGTAAGTGGCCTTTCCGGGCTTGTCGAGTACGATGCCGTCCGCCTTTTTCAGGGTGATAGGGTGGGACCAGTGGGTCACCAAAGGCGCGAGGAGGTTGTGGATGAGGTGGGGGGCTACGTGGTTGATCCTTTTCCACACAGAGTTGGGGGTCAAATCGGGCCTTTGAGATTTCTTCGGCCGTCAGCTTAGGGCAGTTGCCGCAGGGGAGGAGGATGGTGTCGAAGCCCCTGGCAGGTTCGCCTGGGAAGAAGTGGTCAAGGAGTACCTTGTTCAGTTCGGGCTGAGTCGAGGCCCCCGGGAGCTCACGGAAACGCGGAGGCAGGCGGCCGACAGCGGACTCCTTCGCCGTCCACACTGTCTGTGGTGTAGCTGAGACCAGGAACGAGGACCAGTGATCCCTCTTGGCCTTTTTATGGCTATGAAATAGGCAGCTCTCGCGCCCTGGCGGAAGCCAGGAGGGCGGCATCGAGCCGATCCCTTTTCGAGGAGCGAAGTGCGGAGTTGTAGGCTCTCCTGAGCAGCCACAGCATGTCTGACAACCATGGTTTGGACCTGTAGGTAACCTTCATCAGCGGGGTGTGTAGCGCAAGCTGGGCCGTGATCCAGTCCAGGTTCGTTTTGAACCACACGTCCAGGGATTGGGTGGTGGGGAGGGGGGGAAGATCTCGATATAACGGTGGACTTCAGGGTGGATTCCAGAACAGGCCAATCGGTGAGGGCCCAGTTGGGAGACGGGGAGGGGCGCGAAATAGCGGTGCTTCGAACCTTAGGAGGATAGGAATAGGGTCGGAGCCTGTGGAGGGGAGAGGGTCGGACCACTCGGTAAAGTAAGGTGCCAGGAGAGGGCAAGCCAAGGCAAGGTCAAGGACGCCAGGGCGCCCAACAGAGGACATGGAAAAGTGATTGTATACTCCCAGGGTGTTAAGGAGGGAATAGCCCAGCTCCGTCGCCCTGTCAAAATAGGGGGTCGAGGTGGCTATTTCGTCCTCACTAAAGACCCTAAGGGGGTCGGACATGGGGTGGTGGATGTTCAGGTCTCCCAGAGTAAGGGTAGGTTGTGCAGCTCCAGGGAAGACCACGTCAGCGGGGACAGAGCGAGTGTGCTTTGAGCGACCCTTGGTGCTATAGGAGTTGATTATTGTGAACCTGGTCGTGGAGGTGTTAAAGAAGCCGTCGGGGGTGAAGAGGTCAAGCGCCATTGCATCACCCCTGTCGAAGAACCTGGGCAGGAGGGAAATAGTAGACAAAAACGAATTATAAACATAAAAGGCAACGCGGGGCTTGCAGCCTCCGCTGGTGGGGGGAGAGAACACAGAAAATACTGTAAACGAGGGTAGTTTGCCCCAGTACACCGTGGGGTCCTGCAGGGCGACAATGAAAGGAGGCTGGGCCAGTGGCGTGAAGGACCCGAAGAGAGAAAGAAACACATCCCAGCTCCCAAGGCAGTTGTGTTGAACGAGTGTGAAGGGTTTCGTAGGGGGGGAAGAGACCTGCTGGTCCCCCCACGGCGTAAGGTTGTGCTGCATTAACGGGCCAGGCCAGAGGGAGTTCTGCTCATGGGCGAGGGGCTGATGAGCTCGGCCGGGACGAGCGATTGTGAACCTTGGGTGGGCCCTACAGGGGCCTGAATGGCTATCCTCCTTCTGGCCCTTGGAGTAGCCATCTCGAACGCCGACTGGAGACAGCGAATAGGTGAAGGGGGCGGCAAGACGACCAGCTCGTCGGTGGCTGTGTCCATCTCATCTGTGGCTGGGGGCGGGGGATCAATCTCGGTGGCAGTGGCTGAATGCCTGAGAGGGGGTGGCGAGGGGTGGCTCTCGCAATCCTTATAGACGGCGGTGTGGCCTTCCCCACAGCTAACACAGCGGGGCGGTGAGGAATAGCAACAGCCAGGAGTAGCCTTAAGGTTGCCACCTCTAGGGCAGGTGGGATTGGGGCAACGGTGTGGGGCTCTGGTGTGGTTGAGGGAGCAAATGGGGCAGATGGGGTCAGACGATGGACACCTGGGGGCGACGTGACCATAGCCTCAGCAGTTCTTACACTGCGTGTACCTGTTTGAGGAATAGGCTCGCTCGATTGGCGGCGAACGTGAGAAGAGCCTGATTGAGGATCCCATTGCAGGAACGTCACCTGGGTGGACGGACATAATGACGGACGTGCCGGACTTGCCCTCTCTTGATTGTGTGTTGGGGTTGAGGTATCTCACGGCGAGGATGCCAATGTTCTTGGAGTTGAGGATCGACTCTGCAAGGCAGGGGAAGAGATCGCTCGGGTCCTCAGGTAGGAAGGCGATCGGGAGGGAGTGGATGGCAAGCCGGGCCTCATTGGGGGCGAGGCGGAAGGGCAACCAGGGAGAGTCACCCCCAGGGAATGATTTGTTGAGTTGGCCAGCGAGCACGTCGAAATAGGGGGCGAAGGCCGCCGCGGGGGTAGCAGGGTCGGTGACGAGTAGGGTGACTGATCCTGGGTCGTTGACCTTGGTAGTGACCACACGGGGGGGAATACAGTTGGCATCCCTGAGGACACAGGCCGCAATGTCTGGGAAAGTAGCAGCAATCAGGGGGGCTTGCAGGTGCTCAGAGGGTGAGGAATGTAGAGCAAGGAAATAGGGGGCGAAGCCCTCTTATATAGAAGGAAATCCTAGCACAGCCTTTGCCGCATGACTCATACCCCCGTATGAGTCGCATATTCGCGTAACCAAGGAAACCATACAATTTGTCGTAACCTTTACAAAGGAAATCCCTCATAGCAACCGTGTAACAAAAGAAAGAACACCAAAGTCATGCCAACACGTATCTCACCAGGGGACCGTGAGAACCCGGAGGTTGGTCGAAATTCAGGGAAACATGACTATCCTACTAGCGGAATACTATTCCGTAATAGATGTTACGGGGTAGCTAACACGGTAGGATTCCGAGCTAACTACTCCGATGATATTCGGGGCAATGGATCTTTGGTCAGGGGGCCTCAAGAGGAGTTGTTTGATACAGTAATAGCAGAATATCGTCATAACTTATAATATTGTCAAGGTCTCTTCTCAGTTGCTTGATGATGTTCTCAACCATCGGGGAGAGCCCTACTATTTATACTAATGTTCAGGCTACTTTGCCTTCTGTAGTAACGAAGTATCTTTTAAGAATTCAGTTCTTCAGAACAAAGTGTGAACACTGTTAGACCATGAAACTTGTCTGGCTTGACTCTGAGAATGCTCCGACAGCTATTTCTTCTGAGGGTGTTCTCACTCTACCAGTAGTCAGTCTTCGATCTCTTCGTCCTGATAGACTAAAATGGAATATGCAATCCAAATGACTACATACCGATAGTATCATAAATACGGAGTGATCAAGTCCGATATTCATCTATCCATGCATGATGCGTATGCATTAGTAAGAGTAGATAACTGGTTCTCTAATCATCGTTCCAATCAGTTAGCCATATCTTGAAAGGTGAACTCTTTAGGGTTCCTGAGTAGTCTCCCAGATGCCTCCAGGAAGTTCCTACTCATGGAGCTTGGGTTCAGATATATGCTCTCCCCCCATCGTGGCATATACCTCACGCATAATGATGCAAGTGATGCCCGCTAGGGTAATAATAGATACTGGGAACGCCTCTATAGTGCACAAGGTACATATTTTGAGCTATGGTGTGGGAGGTGGTCCATGTTGGGAAGTAGGACCAAGTCGATGGCGAAGGTATCATGGATCCCACAGAAGGGACAGCCTAGTATGAGAAGATATGTTGACAATCAAGGGAGGGGCACCCTAGTCGCACAAAGCTCAAGGGGTACTGTAGTGAACCACGCCTGTAATGTGGGAACTCCTTGGCAGGAGGCAAAGACTGCCAGTAGTGGGCTGCCCTAGAGTCAAAAATAAGAGATTTAAGTAAAAGTTTTTCTGAGGCTTCCGGAGCCAAAACTGCGCAGGCGGAGTAACAAACCCCACATTACATAAAGCCAAACAGGATGAAACCATTTCATCAAGAAACGGGCGAAAGATCAAGATCTATCACAAAACCTAAGCATTATGCATGCCCAGAAGGGAGCGCGTTTATTGAGACATGAGCACGAAAATACCTGATTAAAGTCATTTTAGACTCCGGTTCAAAAAACCTTTCTAATGAACCAAGAAACCGCACAATGGCTAGAAATTCCAACTGAATCTGGGAATTCCCCGTTAAAAAATCTGGCGAACCCAAAGAGGCGGGTTTTGGAAGATACGAAATGCCAGGCTTATGTAGAAAATAAAGCAGTGGCCGATTTATTTGAGTGAGACAAGACTTTGGCTTACGGAGAAGAAGCTCAGTACATGGTAAGAATAGGGTGAGAAGATCACGGGGGACTACAGTCGGAAGACCTGCCAAAACCTCACTGGCAGAATAAGTAGCTCCTTGAACAGAACCAAGCTGAGATGTTAGCATCTCCAAGGATCCTCGACCACGCCATCAATCTAACGGAAGGGGCTAAGCCCCCCTGGGGACCAATTTACCCGATGTCGGCACACCAGCTGAAAGAACTTGAACTGGAAAATATATAAAGAAAATGCTGCCCCAGGGTCAAATCATGGATAGGGAATCCTGATCTGGAGCTCGAAACCTCTTGGTTCCGAAACCGGATGGAAGTTTATAACTATATGTAGACTATAAGAACCTCAACAAGCAGAGAATCCTGCATTAGTACCCTTTACCGCTCATGGATGAACTCCGAGACCACGATGCCGGAGGTAAAGTGTTCACGATCCTCAATGTAAAAGGCGGATATCACCTTATTCAAATGCAAAAAGGCGTTCATCATAAGACAGGCTTTCGTACAAGATATGGACAGTAGGAATATAAGGTCATGCCTTTCGGGGCTTGTAAATGCTCCGGCAGCTTTCCAGAGCATGATGAACAAAATCCTAATGGACTACTTGGACCATGGAGTAGTCATCTATCTAGATGACATCCTTATATATTTCGAGAATATGGAATACCATATGAAACCGGTTCAACAAGTGGTTGACCGACTTGAACAACATGACTTAGCAGTCTCGCTAATGAGGTAGGTTTTTCACCAGAAAGAGGTAGAATTTCTAGGATACATTGTCAAAACAAGCGGAGTCACCATGAGTGACAGAAACCTAAAAAGCATCCAAGACTGGGCCCACCCGAGATCGGTCCAAGAAGTGCAAATTTTCATTGGTTTTCGCAAAGCTTTTTCAGTGATTTATAAATGATTTCTCAAATTTATACAAGCCTATTACCAAAATGTTAAAAGTGAAGCCTAAGGATTTTTACTAGGGAAAAGAACAGGAGGAGGCATTTGAGGAGTTGAAAAAAAGGTTTAGGAAGGCACCAATTTTATAGCATTTTTACCCAGGAAGGAAGACGGTAGTCGAGAGAGAGCCCAGCGATTGTACGCTGAGATGGGTATTGTCTCAATACCAAGGCAGACAAGTTCACCCGGTGGCATTTCATTCTTGAAAGTCGAATACGGCTGAGAGAAATTCCAAGATACATGACAAAGAATTACTCGCAATCATAGAGGCATTCAGAGTATGGAAGCGATACTTCACAGGCAAAGAGGAACCGGTGACTGTATATACCGACCATGAAAACCTACAGTCCTTTCTGACAAAAAAGTTCTGGAAAAAGCGGCTAATTCGCTGGGCAGAGGAGTTAACCGACTACAACTTCAAGATAGTCTACGGACCGGGAAGCAGCGGTGGAATGCCAGATGCATGACCAGGTGGCCGGAGTACACTCCTGAGGAGGGAGCTCATCACAGTAAACACTCAATTCTGAAATCTGAACACTTTCAAATTTCCGTGTTTCATCAAAAGCGAAGTGCAGAGACAGCCCTGTCCCCAGAAAAACATGAATCGACAAGCTTGCGAATAATGAAACTTTCAAGCCAGGCAATAATTGCAACTAACGGATCACGATTCGTAGCCTGACATGACATCTATGCCCTGACAGATGGACTGGTACCAGCAAAGGGACAGGTAATGGTGGCAATGGGTATTGCGATAGGATTGCCTGTGGGAACCTATGGAAGGCTAGTTGCAAGAAGTGGTATGGGTAGCAAGATGGGAATAGGAGTGGGCGGAGGTGTAATGGATTCAGATTATACGAGAGAAGTGAAAGTCAGACTTTGAAATCATGGCGAAGCAGACTGCCTACATAAGGTGGGAGATCGGATAGCACAACTGATAGTGGAATGCATTGCTGAAGCCAACGCCGTGGAAGCAGAAGAGCTTGGCACGACCGAGTAAGGGGAAATATGGTTTGCATCAAGCGACCTAAGCCCTAAGCGATCCGTCACGACTAAAGAAGAGGGAATACCCTTATGCTTCCTTTAAGCAGAAAAGCAACCATACTGAATTCTTTAGCATGAAGGATATTGACTAACATCCTAGGTTAAGACAGGAGAAAGAAATTCTATCAAGTGCTTATGTCAACGCAGCCCTGACACAGACAATGAACAATAGATTTCTGGACAGGATTAAAGTGGCTGGTAAAGAGGGCGAAAAGGTTGCATGGACGAGGCCGTGAACTGGTGAGGATGAGAGAAAGGGGGAAGAAGATGCGAAATGAATGGACTGAAGTGAATGGGTTATTATATTACAAGAATTGATTGTACATCTTGGAAAACAACCCTCGACAGACAGAGATATCCCAACCCCATCATGACTCGCAAGTAGCAGGTCACTTCGGCTAAGAAAAAACAATTAAAATATTGACTACGGAATTTTACTGGAACAGACTTGCCGACTGGATCAAGGACTATGTACGATCCTGGGACAAATGTCAGCACAGTAAATCCCCGCAGCATGCAAAATATGGACTACATCAACCCTTGAAGGTACCCTATACTGGATGGACCTCCATTTCGATGGACTTCTTACGCAACTACTGGAATCTCAGGGCAAGATCCAAATTATAGTAGTGGTAGACTTGTTCACAAATATGGCTCACTTTATCGGCCTTGACGAGAATGCGACCGCAACAGACATTGCGGACACCTTGCTTCGGGAAGTTTGGAAACTTCACGGATTGCCAAGCGAAATTATCACCGACATGGATGCGAAGCTTTCCGGCGAATTCTGAGAATCACTGTGCAAGATGTTGGAAGTTAAATAATGCATGTCAACAACGCAAACTCACTGACAAATAGAATGGACCAACCAAGTGCTAGAAGGTTACTTACAGACCTTTGTCCATTATGATCAGGACAACTGGTACCAACTATTGCCCTTAGGACAACATGCATACAATAACTCGACAACCAACACGCACAAGATGACCCCCTACTTTGCCAACTATGCTTTTCACCCACAGACAGAGTGGATCAAAGAAAAAGAAGCTAAAACCCGGGGGCAACAATGTATGCTCACGAGATACAGGACATACATCAACATGCGAGACAAACCATGGAGAATAGATGAAAATCAATAAAGCAATAGTAGGATAGCAAGTCGACGGAACAACACCATATCGAGGTCGGCGACTTGGTGAGGTTGAACGCAAAGAACCTACGGACTAAACGACCATCAAAATGGTTGAGTGCGCAATTGGATGGCCCTTTCAAAATGTTCGAACAAACAGGAAGTCGGGCCTACAAATTAGATCTATCGCCAGGGTGCAAAATTCGTCCCGTACTCCATGTCTCCTTGATGCAACCCTACCGATGCTCGAATTGAACAAATCGCGAACAACCACTTGGTGATCCCGCAGACATTGAGGGTGACCTGGAATGGGAAGTAGAAAGGATTGTGAAAAGCGAGATCATTTCTTATACGCGAAAGGTTCACGGAAGGAACAAACCAATGAAGGAGCTCTGGTATTTTATGAAATGGAAAGGCGGCCCGGATGACGAAAATACATGGGAGCGCCACAAGGGTATGAAGAACACGCAGGAAGAAGTGGAACAGTTTCATAGGCAGAACCCGGAGATGCCTGCCCCAGGAGAGGGCTAGTGACATAAAAATGTTTTCCATCGGTAGTCAAGTAAACACTGGTGCTTTTTACCGCAACTATGTGGAGCTTGAAATAGAAATTAGATTGTATAATAATAACCTAGAGTGTTCGGGACGAATACTTCGAAGAGGGGAGCTTGTCTTAGGCGCACACACTGCCGGTAAGAATTTAGGAGTCACAGTTACGGTACCTTGATGTGCATGAAGTTTGAAGAATAACGATAACAGCCCCCTGTGGCCCCCGAGTACGGACGGCGGGTCGCCTGCCGACAGCTAACTAGTTGCATCAGCAAAAAAAATACCTTGCGTTCTGTCTCTCCCGGCTCACCCTGTGCGCCGGACGTTCCAGGCGCTTATAACGTAAACTCCTGTTCTGGGTGCGTCCGCCCAGGCTCATTCCGTCCCGAAGTGAAAGGGCCGCGTCCAATGCGTCCGGACGCATTTGACCCCCCCTGGCGCAGCCACCACCCTGATACTCTACCCCCAGCACCCAGCCTCTTCATACCTTCGCTCCCAATGCACCCGTTCCCATGCTGCCCTTTTGCGCACGTCTTGCGGCCGCGACATCTCTCCTCCCGGCCTCCCTCCCCGATACCCCCGCCCGCCAGCTTTCTTTCCATGATAGCCTCCCTCCTTTAACCCCGTCACTAACCTCTCCCTGAATCCATTTCTCATCCGGAACCCCACCAACATCACCTCCGCTTCTCCCACACTCCTGGATTCCCTCAGTCCTCTCGCGTATTCGGTGGACGTTTTCCCGTCATTACTTCCTCCGCCCTCATCTCTCCCAACAAGTTCAGCCCTTCCTCCTCCACCCTCTGATCCCAGCCTGTCTCCTCCCATATCCGGCGGACGTCCCCCCTCTCTTGCCCTTTCGTGCGGCTCTCTCCTCCGCTCTCCACATCCTATCTCGTCTACTCCATGCCTCTCGCCGCCTCCCCGGCCTCTTACAGTCCGCTCGCGGGCTCCCACCGTCTTCCCCGGCATCTTACAGTCCGCTCGCGGGCTCCCACCGTCTTCCCCGGCTTCTAACAGCCCCCCAGACTCATTCCCGTGCCTGTCAACCTACAGCTGCCCGCTAGACAACTTACCCAAGCCTGCGCAGTTTATAACCATCTGCCCAACACATTCCCATGCCTTCCGAACCTACAATTGCCCGCTAGATGCCTTACTCATACTTGCGCAGCTTATAACCATCCGCGCAATTTATTCTCATGCCTTTCCTACCCACCAACTCACACACTACTATTGTTTGACCATTCCTGACCCTTTGAGCACGCCTAATTTAATTTAATTTAATTACATATATATACACGATCAGCGAGTGGTGATAAAACCATTCTCACTATCCTCTCGATCGGTTTCTTCAACATGCGATTCCGCCTCCCCAGGGCCTTGGAACTGCGCTGCACCAACCAGTGCTCCCGGATTGGGCCCATGTTCTCGCCGCGGCTCCTGCCGACCATGTCCTGCTGTCTCAACGAGGCCACCAGCAGCCTCCAATTCATCCAGCTCCGTATCACTACCAAACTCCCGCCTCAATGCGTCCTCATCATTCTCATATCCCGCTGTCCTCTCAACCCGCTTTCCCCGCTCCTTCGCGATTCTGGCCTCCAATGTCGTCCTTATCCGCTGGATTATTCAACGTTGCCAAACTCTTCCCGTTTTGCCCCACGATCGCGTCTGACGTTCCAGCAGGGCTATCTATCCATTAGCTAACCTTTCACCCAACTCAAGTACTTGCTATTTTCAAAAGTGTCCCGATGCCCGGGCCGTCGGGGGATCCGGACACTTTCGAAACCAGCCAGTACACATTGTTTTTCTTACCCCCGGAAGTGGCCCTTGTGAAAGCCATATTATCGATACAGATGCCAGTCCGCCAACAACGCAGTGAATGACATAATATGGCGGCTGTCAGACATATAAACGGGCCTTCGATCTTATCCAGGAAACCCACATCCATCATGCCTTTCCTTTTCGGGCCAGAGTAATATTGAGCAAATATCACACCTGGAATCTGGGGTGCTAGGAATCTAAGAGAAATTGGCTGTCCGCCGGATTACATCGATTTAGTCTTACTCCAATTAGAAACAATCCCGACAAATGTCAAAAAGATACCTCATAGCTGCCCGGCGGGCAAATGAACCTATCCTCCGCCAGTAGGTATTCCACTATTCATGCGCAGGCTGTAGGATCCTCAATATTGAGCTTATAGAGTTCTGTTATAGCCTTCTTTGCTGTATGCAGATAATGAGATCTGCATCCGCTGTGCTTTGCCCGGATCTGCAAATCAGTGACAAGCGGCCACTCCATTTAGTCTAGGACAGGATGTAAGTTATCGTTTAAGGGTAACTTACCTGCTCATTTGAGGACGGGGTAGCATCAGCCAAGTCGGGAAAGCCTAATTTGGTCCGGGCATCGCTCCAACATGTGCGGACATCTTCGGTCAGGGTAATTGGGTCCGGAAACGGATTGACGAAGATCGTCCAGTGCCACATCAGGTCACAGGATCTGGCCAGAATGGTACGCTCAAGCCCGGTTGCCATATTTCGCCTACGGCTGGCTTGCTGTCCTCCGCTATCCAATTCCCAGACTGTTGGATCTGTGTGACTTGGGGTTATCACCGGCATCGCAAGTGGATTGAAGTCTGTGGGCGAACGGGAGGGAATGGCAGATGTACAACCATTTTGCCTAACTCGTACTTGAGCAGACGTTCTCCGTCCGGGGTAACTAATCCTCCTGCTGGAATTCTGGGTATTCCGGGGGGTGATTGTCAGTATCGAGCGCTGCGAGCTAAGAAACTCACGCCCAATTCGTCTTTGCGCTCCCCAGGCCGATGGATGATCCATCTCGTCCCCATGCTGGCCTAACTCGTTCTCCTCACTCTCCTCACTCTCCTCACTCTGGCCATCATTACCCTCATATTCCCCATCATTAGAGTCAAGACTCTCATCCGCTGACTCTAAGACCTGCTGCCGGTTGTACAGGACAGGCTCTGGTACCTGGAGTCGTGAAGAAGCTGGCTCCCGCACGGCATCCCTCCTCCTACCTACAGCGGACCCAGCCATCACAGACTCAACACTGGGTGATGTTATTATAGTTAATCCGTCCCTGGACCCCGATCCCTGGAAACGTCCGCGAAGGACCTCCCTTTGCCTTTGCCTTTCCTGCCTCGATAAACGCGCTCGGTCCGCCATAAGCCCCCGCTGTTGTTGTGACTTAGTATGCAGGTGAATAGTGCTAGAAGAGAATTGCAGTGTATGACGTTGAGGTGCAGGTGGTGTTAGGAAGCCTCTAGTGGTAGGTAGCTAAGGGCACAATATGGGGTGAGAACTTGGAAGATCGAAATAGTCGGCCCAGCTTCCTTAAGAACTAAGGACATTCACAGTTCATCACTCGCTTTCATGTCCGCTGGCGTCAGCACACACCGCGCGTCCAAATTGCAGCTTGATACCTGATATAGGAATTTGCACCTGAAGACTTGGCCGCACTGCGATTTCACTGTGGCAATACGAGTGTTAGGTACTTGGGGTTCCTGAACCAGATGAAAAAATGTTTATCAGAATGTACGGACTAATCTAGTTTGAGTAGGTCTGCCAAGCGGACAGAAACAAGTGCCGGTAAGGCTAGCGCTCGGGCCCGGACGCTAATTGCAGAAAGTGAAAGCTCCCGCTAAGGCTCAACGGATTGGATATAAGATGAAAACCTAGGATAGGAATAGTAATGAAAGGGGCAACCCCGAACGAAAAACCGCTAGAGAAGAACAAGAATGATCCGCACAAGTCCAAAGAGCAAACCGCTAAAGACAGCAGAGAAAACATACAGCAAACGAAAAAGAGCTGGAAAAGAGCAAGAATGATCTGCGAAGATTCCGAGAGCAGGTCCCACGAGCTGATCCGGTAAACGCAGAACAGCTCGTGGCAAACAAGAATGGTCTGCAAAACTCTAAGAGGGACCCCGTAGAGCAACAAAGTGTCCGTAGACTACATTGGGATTGGGCAACCCGGAACGGCAACAGCCAAGCCAATCCAAACAAGAAATGTGTGGGAAAAAATACAAGGATACCTCGCAAAACTCTAAATGTTAAACTCTAAATGAAAAACACCCAAAGGAAACACGCGCAGGATCTGCGGACAGTGGCAGGTCTAAATTAAGTATACTGATCAGGGCAAGCAGCCCAGACGTAGCGGGCTCATCTAAAACAGAAATAGTCAGGAAACAGCGAGAATAACATGAGCTCTAGAAACAAAAATGAAATCACCCAAGGAAAGGTCGAAGGGTCCATCATGGCCTAGGACTTGTAAATTGCTTGAAATGGACCTGCATCCTCAGCTAGCGAGCCATTAGCCACATTGGTCGGGGCAGGCGAGCTTTGTTCGCAGTGCTAGTGAGCCAGGACAGAAACGGACTTCAGCGGACTCCCAACGCGTGTTTCTGCTGGAACTGCGGTAGACCTTGCCAACAGAATTGATGAAAAACCTGGTAGTCGTAACTGGAATTTACCAGGTGTAGAGTATGCACTCGAGGCAGATGGGGAGTCAGCTGGCGGGCTTAATTCTCTTCCGACTTATTCAGCTGCCGGAATACCACACACACATCGCCGGTATGTGGATCCTCGGAGGGGGAATGGCATCTGCTGGGCGTATCGACTTGTGTCGCCAATGTGTTGACAGGCTGCTCGGCCCCTGAGGCCAGCATCAAAAGATACGCGGCTGACCTTCTCACCTCTGCCTGCTCAGAGGCTGCAGACGCATGATGGTGACCCGGATTGGGAGTAAACAGAGACGCACTATTTGTCGGACTAGTCCTGTCAGCCACTTGCCAACTCAGATTATGCTCCCCATCGCGTGTGTCCGGCTCAACCTCAATACCGGCATCGATTGCCCAGACCTGGTGGGCCACCTTCCTCTGGGGTCCCGGACTTCCATCCGCACCGTATGGCTCATCAGCCTCTTGCATGACCGCGAGGTTGCGTTTACCACCGTTATTGGCTGGCGTCCGGGATGCTTTCTTTAGGTCAGTCTCCTGTTCTCCTTGTCTACTAGACCTCAAAACACGAGTGCCTAAGTTAGCACGAGGGACAGAAGCTTGCGTACCAGAAGACTCTGGCTCTGATTCGCCAACGTCCGCCCAATTGATGCAGTGTGTTCGCCCAGTCTTTTTTGTGGTATTACCGCTCCTGGTAGTCCTTGTTGAGGTGGTTCGCTTTGCGGCCGCAGCCGATGACTCTGGCTGGTGGCCATCTGAGCTCTGTCCATCATCGCTACCGGCGGACCCGTCATCCGAGGCGTCTGGAGGGGGGCCCCGGTTATCACGTGGAGCAAACCTGATCTCACTGGGAGGAGGAGTGCTATTCTCTGTATCATTCCTTCGATGGCAACAGAAGAGCAGATCCATTGGTTCGCTTGGCGGATTCAAAGACGACCATATGCGGACATGTCGGCTATTAGTGATTCGGATCATTTCAGCAAGCGGCAGCAGCTCCTCTGGATCGTCCTGCAGCAGACCTGTACCCTGTCTTGTCGTACCAATAAGCATACGAAATCCGACACCCCATGCCATGGTTTTGTCTATGCCCGCTAGCAGGTTCGGAAAGGTGCGCTCAGTTAGCTCCATCCACTGAACATGTTGTTAGGTGGTAGCTTCGGCGTGAGGTATTCCGACAGCTAGGACCAAGATCGTAATTATATCGGAGAACTCGTTAAGAAGACACGAGTAATGTAGGCTAGATATAATAATTCGCTTCGGTATAGATCGTCGAAGTATTGGTAAAGATATAAAAGTGTAGAATAACTTATTATATTGATAAGATCTCTTCTCCGTGCTTGTTGTCTTTAATAGCAGCGAAGATGCTTCGATATTTATATTCCGCGTCTGAGCAATCGCGGTAAACATGCTAACTCTATACTAACTAAGTAGCTTGCCCGCAACTCTGCGAACTTGACCTGAGTGCGAACACTCGTAGACCCTGAAAACTCTCCACCACACCTTTTTGCTCCCATGGTCAACTTATCGGTCTGCGGTTCCATTATTCCTGAGGGTGTGGAGACCACGTCAGGTGTTAGCTCATCTGTTTATCCGTTGACAACAATGGCTACAAATTATCTTGCCCTCGTGCTCGTCGAGGGTAGTCTAACTCGCTGGACAGAAGATGGCCAATCTTCCTTTGTTGGTTCCGTCGAGAATTCAACTTGTAACTGCATGTTGTATTCTGGTCTTCCGGCATTACACAACTTGTCCTCGGGATCGTACCTATAGGCTTTTTCCCTCGGACTCCATCATTTTACCAACTTGTCCTTTGTGGATGCACCCGATCCACTTACTGGGCATAGTTACCGCCTTCATACTCTACACGACTTAGTAGGTATGAGGGGACTAACTTTCTTGCAAAACGTCCTGTTACCTTCGACCACTCTTCCGACTCTCTGTCTTCAAGTGTCTGTAACCTTATGTGCCGTCGTCCGATTCACCTGCTTCTACTTGCATCAGGTGCCCGGAGGTCTCCCCTCATATATCCTGCAAGCAGGGTCCGGTCGGACGGACGGCCGCGACGTATACGGTGTTATAAGATGTGTTCCGTTGATAGTGGTCTTTCGTGTTGGTACGCAACTACCCAGGCGGCCAGTGATGACGCGCCGTCCCAACGCCGGGGCTGGAGGGGGGTGTTATCTTTTTCCTTCGAAGTTGGTATGCGTCAAGGTAGGGTAACTTTGCCCTGTAAATCCTTACGGGGAGTCCGTGCGCCTAACACATGTCCACGACTTTGCCACTGGATCTTGTCCATCCCGACAGGAAGTGGGCTACTTGGGCGGACTACGGATGGCTCATCTATCCAGAGGCGGACAGACCGCGGACCGGCGAGACCTGCAGGAGCTCTATTAGCATATATGGTACATCTTTATTGCGGACGCTTGGGGATAATTTATGATCATTTCTGGTGCGGGTGGGGTCCGCAACCGGAACAGCGGCAACGGGTGCTCTCAACATGTCTCTTAAGATACCCTGATGTTTTTTTGCTATGTCCTTTAGCAAATAGTCGAGGCATTCGGTAACACATTCGCCACAGGGGTTATTAGCCTGCCAGAGTCCCGACCTCTGGCTAACAGGCCGGAGGGTTAGAGCATGTGCCTGGCTGGCCGCCCATTGTCCGGCAGTGCTCTGCTTCCACCCTGGGATCCTGTCTTGCTCCATCTTACATTTCATAGTATTTCGCCAGGCTTTATACTCCGGACTATAGGTTCGTGGGTGGGGGAAGTCGCAAACCTGCTTACACCAGGTAACATCGCCGTCGTTTTTAAAGGACGCCGATTTTTCGAAACTGAGACCAACCTTTGAGGCTGCCATTGTAATAGTGATCGGGGTGGGAGGTGCTTGATGGATCAGAAAGAGGCTGCTTTTTGGGGGGGTTTAAATGGTCCCTCAGCGGATGGAGGATGGCCGCTAGTAGATGCTGGTACTTTTAAGGATGAAGGATTGTGGAAGATCCGAAAATAATAGAGGGGGCCTGGCGGACGGTAAAGGGAGTTCTGCGGATGGTAATGGCTGTGAAAAGGTTATTGGCTAGGGAAACGTAGATAGGTAATCTGAAATGAGCTAAGGATACACTGGTGATACTGCGGACGTGTGAGAGGTTGTGCTAAGCTTTGTGGGTCCTGTTAGGATGGGCAGGCGGATCGAGGATGTGATTGGGATTGGGGAAAGGATTATGGAGAGAAGATGGAAGGGGGGGAAGAGAGAGCTTATATAGGCCGCATGAGGACGGTTTTAGTGGGGTTCGCAGGATTGTACCCTGTACAACCTTGAATATCTTGAAAAGTCACATGACCCACCTACACTGACGATAGGTTTCAGATAAGGTTTTAAGCCGCAACGGAGCCGCATGGGAGCCGCGAGCCATGAGCCAAGGCCCTCCCATACTCTCAACAAAGAACAGGTTTCACAAGTTAAACCGTGAATAACGGGTGGCAGCTTGAATGTCTGGACCCGTTCGTCATCCGACTAAACAAACTTGAAATTTTCCCGATTTACCCCTTGAATGAAACCTACCCTTCTGTTAGGTGGTAGCTTCGGCGTGAGGTATTCCAGCTGCGAGGACCTTGATCGTAATTATCTCGGAGAACTCGTTAAGAAGAGACGAGTAATGTAGGCTAGATATAATGATTCGCTTCGGTATAGATCGTCGAAGCATTGTTAATGATATAAAAGTGTAGAATAACTTATTATATTGATAAGCTCTCTTCTCCGTGCTTGTTGTTCTTTAATAGCAGCGAAGATGCTTCGATATTTATATTCCGCGTCTGAGCAATCGTGGTATACATGCTAACTCTATACTAAGTAAGTACCTTGCCCGCAACTCTGAGAACGTCACCTCAGTGCGAACACTCGTCGACCCTGAAAACTCTCTCCTACACCTCTTGCTCCCATAGTCAACTTATCGGTCTGCCCTTCTATTATTCCTGATGGGGTGGAGACCACTTCAGGTGTCAGCTCATCCGTTTATCCGTTGGTTAGGAATTATCTTGCCCTCGTGCTCATCGAAGGTAGTCTAACTCGCTGGACAGAAGATGGCCATTCTTCTTTGGTTGGCTCCGTCGAGAATTGGATATACAACTGCATCTCGTATTCTCGTCTTCCGGCATTACCCGACTGGTCCTCGGCATCGTACCTATAGGCATTTTCCCTCGGACTGCATCTTTTACCAACTTGTCCTCTGTGGATGCACCCGATCCACTTACTGGGCATAGTTACCGCCTTCATACTCTACACGACTTTGTAGGTACGAGGGGACTAACTTTCGTGCAAACCCTCCAGTTACTTTCGACCCACTCTTCCGACTGCCTGTCTTCAAGTATCTGTAACCTTATGCGCTATTGCCCGATCCACCTGCTTCCACTTGCTTATTGTGCCTGAAGGTCTCCCCTCATATATCCTGCGAACAGGATCCGGTCGGACGGACGGGCGCGATGTATACCGTATTCTAAGATGTGTTCCATTGATAGTGGTCTTTGGTGTTGGGACGCAACTACCCAGGCGGCCAGTGATGAGGCGCCGTCCCAACGCCGGGGCTGGAGGGGGGTGGTATCTTTTTCCCTCGAAGTTCATCTGCGTCAAGGTAGGGTAACTTTACCCCGTAAATCCTTACGGGGAGTCCGTGCGCCTAACACCTTCTCCTTGAAAGAGTCCGCTGCCGCCGCTCAGCCCATCCGCTGACGCATCCGCCAGACTACTTGAAAGAGAAACACCACACACGATGGCCTCAAAGACAACAAAGTGTCCTTATTGCAGGCCCTGTTATCAACAAGCCGCTGCATTCGAAAACACCTTCAGACAATGCATCTTCATATAGTTCTTTCCCTCAGCCCCATTGCGGACGCCGCTTCCATGGGACCTACTTTTGTTCGTGATGAACTTGAAAACCTGACCGACTCAGACTACCAATCTGATTGCAGGCTCGAGATCCCAGATTTCCATACAGCAAGTGGTGAGATAGATGATATGCAGAACGATTCAGACACGGAAGACGTTTCCCACCCACCGGTCGGCGTGCGCCCTTCGGATCAAGAAACTATTCCACGTGCCGGCAGACCACTCGGCAAAGTTGCTGGCTATACAGAGCTCAACAAGGCCATGACAGATGACCCTTGGAGCCCTTTCTCATCGGAAAACGACTTTAATTTGGCGAGCTGGTTTGTCCGGAGCAAGGTAGCCAAGTCGCAGATCGACGCGTACTTTGCGGAAGGTTTAGGCGGTACGGATAGCAGATCATTCCGGTCCGCCTATACCTTGCGACAACACCTCGACATACTGGACCCATTTCGTGAATACTTGGTGTGGGCGGAAGCAAGTATTGATCATGGTCGACATGCAACAACTTTCTATTATCGAAATATTATTGACTGTGTCCGCTACCTGATCCGTCAGGTCGCGTATAGCCCAGATATGGTTTACGCACCTCTTCGAGAATATGATTCAAGTGGGGAGCGATTATATTCAGAGATGCATACGGCGGACTGGTGGTGGGATATGAAGGTATTCGATAGGTCCTGACAAGTTCTTGGAGAGGTGTTTCCAGTGCTAACAGCCCATTCCGTTCCTTGGTAGAAAGCTTTGCCGGCCGGGTCCACAGTGGTGCCCATTATCGGATTGTCTGACCAGACGCACCTTACCAATTTCTCCGGAGATAAGAAAGCCTGGCCGGTATACATGACGATCGGCAATATCCTTTCGAGGAGAAGAAGCAGCCCTGCCAAGATGCCAATCCTGCTTCTGGCATTGCTTCCAGTACCGCCAAAGTTCCCTGGCGAATCAGCCCGTGCCAACGAGGCCCAGCGGCAGACCAACGCGGATGTCCTGTGGGCTGTCTTCGATCTTGTCCTGGCACCATGACAGCAGGTTGCCCGAGAAGGAACGGTAATGGATTGTGCAGACGGCAAAACACGCCTTTGTTTTCCCATTTTGTCGGCCTGGATCGCGGATCATGCTGAGCATGCAGCCTTGCAAGGAATAGGCAGTAAGTCATGCCCAAAGTGTGAGGTTCTGTGCGAGGAGCTCGGTGGGGATCCGCAGCGGATGTATGAGACCCGCGACTACATGCTATATAGAGAGAAAGCCTTGAGGCATGAGCCGGCAGAAGCGGCCGGCATGGCAGAATACTTTCCGCGGTTGCGCGTGAACATAGGAAACAATGTATTCACTGGACTCGACCGAGTAAGCCCCCGGGACCTAGATAAGCCGGACCTCTTGCATAACATCTACCTTGGCTTATTCAAACATATCATGGAATGGATGGAAGGTTGCCTGAAAAAGCATAAACAGCAGCAGGCGTTCGACGATGCTTGGAAAGAAATTCCTCCTTACCCCGGATTCACCGTACCGAAAAAGCCCTATCGCGAAATCACACAATGGCAAGGAAAGGAGATGCGCAATCTCGGCCGTTGTATTTCACCCGTATTGGCGTCCGCATTGCGAAATCCGGACAGTTCTCAGTATCAGGATTTCAAGAGCGCTTTGAAGTGTGTTAGCGCGCTGGTGCACTTCACTCTCATGGCTCAATATCGCAGTCATACACCAGACACACTTTCCTACAGGGAAAGCTACCTGGAGACATTCCACAGGACAAAGGTCATTTTTCTTGAGTTCCGTACCTCGAAGGCTACCTGTGCTCAAGCAAATCGCCAGGATCGGCAGCTAAGGGAACTAATGGCAGATCAGCGTGCTAAAGAAGTCTGCCATAGAATCGTCGCTAATCGGCGTCGGCTGGCTGATCAAGAGGGTTGAAAGGTCTGATCGGGGGCAGATTTGATACGGCGTGACAACCACTTCAACTTCATCAAGATGCACTACCTGACTCACTTTGCCTCCTACGTACGGCGTTTTGGATCCATATCGATGTATTCAACCGAGATTGGTGAACTAGCACATAAGGATCAGATTAAAGATGGCTACCGCAGGTCAAACAAGAATGAAGCCGCCTGACAGATCTTGTCACACTATGGCCGCCAGCACGCCCTAGGAATAAGGTTGCAGACAATCGAAGCACTTTCGAAAGTTGAAGGTGTGATCGTGGTAGAAGATAGTGGGATGGAAATGCTGACTGTTCCAAGTCACAGCACACCTCGACCGGTGCTTAAAGGCCGTATGAAGAACACCAGCACGCTGACCGAATTATGCACCGCCCTCGATATCCATTATCCCAACATGCTGAAGGAGATACTGCGTTTTATCAGGCAGACCGCTGGGGATAACCGGCGGTTGCCTGCGGACCCCGCCGTACTCGGGTTACTTCCTGTAGAAGGATTTGCTCAGCTTGAAATCCCAGTGACCGACTTGCAGGAAACTGACAGGTTCCAGATCCACTGGGCCCGCTGCACAGGAAGAAGGGCATTCCGCAACGGTGGCTCTAGAAACGATTGGGTGTGGGTCCAGACTGGTGGGGAAGCGAACTATGGAGATTTACTGGGACGCGTGGTGGCTCGGTTGCTAGCACTTTTCAAGATAAGAAATATTCTAAGTGAGGCCTCAGCTGTCCATCGCCTGGCATTAGTTCGCATACTCGATCCGATCAATGGTGGCAGATTTCACATTCCGAGCGGACATATTCGAGTCGGCAACCGGATCAATGGTCGAGATATGCGAATAGTCAGTATAGGGGCAGTGATTCGACAGGCGCAGGTAATTCCTAGCGGTGAGAAGCAATGGATCGTGAATCACAGGATTGATCTGAGGACGTTTAATGAAATATATTAAACTATTCTATCCAATTATGTACAGTATTTATTCGGCTGAGTTGAAAGTGGGCACTTAAGGTGGCAGTTCGCGTATTGAGTGTCCGGCTTCAACCTGGCCGGGGGAGTACTACACGATCCGCGGGCATTTAAGGGAATGTTTTAAATAACTTCAATTGTTCTGCATGAATATACGGCCAAGTTGAAGCCGTACGCTTAAGGTGGCAGTGCCCATATTCAGTGTCCGGCTTCAAATCGGCCGGGGGAGTACTACACGATCCGCGGGCATTTAAGGGAATGTTTTAAATAGGTTGAATTGTTGTGCCTGAATATACAGCCAAGTTGAAGCCGTACGCTTAAGGTGGCAGTGCCCATATTCAGTGTCCAGCTTCAACTCGGCCGGGGGAGTACTACACGATCCGAGGGCGTTTAAGGCAATGTTTTAAATAGGCTGAATTGTTCCTCACGAATATCCGGCCAAGTTGATGCTGGACACTTAAAGTGCCGGTTCCCATATTGAGTGTCCGGCTACAACTCGGCCGCGGGAGTCATACATGATTCGCGGGTATTGAAGGGAATGTTTTAAATGGGATGAATTGTTCCGTATGAATATACGGCCAAGTTGAAGCAGTACACTTATTGTGGCAGTGCCCATATTGAGTGTCCGGCTTCCACTCGGCCGTAGGAGTACTACATGATCCGTGGGCGTTTAATGGAATGTTTTAAATAAATTGAATTAAACAGGCGGCCAACTTGAAGCCGGCGACTTAAGGGAGAGCTTCCCGTAGAAAGTGTCCGGCTTCAACTCGGCCGCCTGAGTTCTGCGGATGATTAATGCGAAACTATGCTCTCCTGTGGGAAGGGAAGCCAACCAAAGTAGGGCGTCTGCATGGCGGCCGCGCCGGGCCTCTTGTGAACAGTAAGGGAATTATGGCAATGACAGTACGGTGCAGACTAAGAAAAAAGCGACGTAGGATGGCAGTGGACGGAAGCGGATGGAAGAGGACAGATCTAGGTCGCCAGAGGTGTGAGGGTAGCAGAGATGGTCGCCGGACGTGCGCAACCGCAAGGAGTAGGCAGGAGGCCAGTAGACGAGAGGATAAGGGGGCGGATACAAGTGGGCGGAACGAGGAGGGGGTGGGGCCACAACACGCGCGTCGGACGCTGTGGAGGGAAAGTGGGGCGTCCGGGTGCACCAGACGCAAGAAATGAAAGGCAAAGAAGGCACGGGAGATCCGGGAGGACCGGACGCCAAGAGTGGACACTATTCGTCCGGAAGAGGGCTCTGTCCGTCCTGAGAAAAACCTTTTTTTGCTGATGTGCGTCCCAACACCAAAGACCATCATCATTGAAACACATTTGATAACACCATATACATCGCGGCCATCTGTCCCAGTGGATCCTGTTTGCAGGGCATATGAGGGGAGACCTTCGGGCACCTTTTGCATGTAGAGGCAGCTGAATCGGAGGCAGGCGCATAAGGTTACAGACACGCGGAAACAGCCTGTGGTATGTGTGGGTGGAATGTAACGGGACATTCTGCGCGCAAGTTAGTCCCCTCTTACCTACAAAGACACGTAGGGTATGAAGGAAGTTACTATTCCTAGTAAGTGGATCGGGTGAATCCACAAAGGACATCTTGCTGGCATATGGAGTTTGAGGGAAAATGCCCATATGAGCGATCCTGAAGACAAGTCATGTAGCGCCGGTGAACGAGAATACGACATGCGGTGGCATGATAAATTCTATACGGAACCAACAAAAGAGGACTAGCCATCTTCTGTCTAACTGGGTAGACTACCTTGGAGAAGCACGGGGCCAAGATAATTCGTAACCACTGCAGTCAACGGATAAACACATGAGCTGACACCTGACGTGGTCTCCACACCATCAGGAGAAAAGGAAGCACAGACCGATAAGTTGACCATGGGAGCAAGAAGGTGTTGTAGAAAGCTTTCAGGGTCTATGGGTGTTTGTACCCAGGTAATGTTCACTGAATGATTAGTGAGATACTTAGCTAGTATAGAGTTAGCATGTCTAGCGTGATTGCTCAGATGTGGAATATAAATCTTGAAGCATCTTCGCTACTATTAACCAACAACCAGGGAGAAGAGATCTTATCAATATAATAAGTTTTCTACCATATCTTTAGCAACACTTTAATGATCTACAAGTAGTATTCAATTATATCTAGTCTTCATTACTCATGCCTTCTTAACGAGTTCTGCGATATAACAATGATTACGGTTCTAGCTGTCAGAATTCCACACTCTGAGGCTACTACCCAACAACAGGCGGGTGGTGAGAATATGTATAGTGTGCTCCAGGGTGGTCTCCCAAGCAGGCTCATAGGTTTGTTCAAAATCCAGTGAGGCTACATGCAGCAGGACAAGTTCTATCACCTTCACGGGGTTCAATTCATGATCGTTGCAGATGTTAGGTGCTCCATTCAGCATGCGGAATTCTGATAGCTAGAACCTTACTTATTGTTCTATCGGAGATCTCATTAGCAAGATATTACTATCATAGGCCAGATATAATGGCGTACCTCTTGTAGAACCTCGAAGTATTGGTAATGATATCAGAGAAACCTTATTCTAGTGATCAGATCTCTTTTCCGTCCTTGTATTGTCTAATAGTAGCAAAGATGCTTCGATATTTATATTGTGCGTCTCTGCAATTATGATATACATGCTAACTCTATACTCACCAAGTATTTCGCTAACTATTCTGCGAACACCAGCTGGCTGCAAACACGTGTAGACCCTGAAAACTCTCGACCACACCAATTTACTCAAAAGAAACCATGGTCAACTTATCGGTCCGCGCTTCTTTTCTCCTGATGGTGTGGAGACCACGTCTGGTGTTAGCTCATCCATTTATCCGTTGACAGCAGTGGTTACGAATCATCTTGCCCTCGTGTTTCTCAGAGGTTGTCTAACTCACTGGACCGAAGCGAGCCAGACTTCTTTTTGTTGGTTCCGTAGAGAATTTGGCATGCTCCCGCGTATTGTATTCTTGTCAACCTGAGGACATGACTTGTCCTCAGGATCATACGTAGGGGTTTTTTCCCTCGGACTCCATCTTTGACCAACAGGTCCTTTGTAGATTCACCAGATCTACTTACTGAGCATAGTTACCTCCTTCATACCCTACGTGTCTTTGAAGGTAAGAAGGGCCTAACTTGTGTGCAAAACGTCCTGTTACCTTCAACCCGCGCTTCCGACTGTCTGTCTTCAAGTGTCTCTATCCTTATGCGCCTCCATCCAATTCCTGTCCTTCCACCTGCACAAGGTGCCCGAAGCCCTCCCCGCATATATCCTGCAAACAGGATCCGGTTGGACTGATGGCCACTACCCATTTGGTGTTATATGATGTCTTCCAATGATCCATTTCTTTTGTGTTGGGCCAGAATGACGCAGCCATCTGCCAGGGACCTGTCGTTCCAATGCCAGGGCCGGAGTGGGTTCTTATTCTTTTGCTTCGAAGTTCGTGCGCCTCAAGAGAAGGTAACTTTGCCTCCTCAATTATTACTGGGACTCCATGTGCCTAACACGTACTCCCCTCTTCGCAGTGTTTGTCCCAAATACTCTATATATATTATACAATCTAATTCCCTTTTTCAAGCTCCACATAGTTGCGCTAAAAGCCCCCAGCGTTTACTGGTCCACCAATGAAAACCTGCTATGTTACTAGACCTCTTATATTCCCAGCATCTCCGGGCTCTCCCTACGAAACCGTTCCACCTCTTGCTGCCCGTTCTGCACAGCCTTAAGGGGTTCCCAAGTATTTTCATCCTTCACGCAGCCTTTCCACTTCAAAAAGTACCGAACCTCCTTCATATCCTTATTCTGTCCCCAAACCTTTCCCAGATAAGAGATGATCTCCCTCTTGACAATCCTCTCTATTTCGCATTCCAAGTCTCTCTTAATATCTTTGCGATCCCTTGGTAGTTGTTGGCTGCTTAGTCACTTTGAGGATCAATAAGGTTCCAATAGGGATACGTGGAACACAGCATGAATTTTCCACCCTGGCAATATTTCTCACTTACAGGCCTGGCTTCTTTTCTTTGCTAGAACCTTGAAAGGGCCATGTAGTTTCAGACTCAACTTCTTTGATACTCATTTGGTGCTTATGTTATTTGCCTTAAACATTTCCAAGTCACCGACCCCGATGTTGGGTTGCTCCGTTGTCTTGCGGTTGTAATATTTCTTGATCGATTCCCACGTATTCTCTAAGGTCTGTTTCACTTGTTGATGTATGTCCTGCATCCAGTTAGCATACATTGTTGCCCCGGGGTTCTGAGCTTCCCTTTCTTTCATCCACTCTGTCTGTGGGTGAAAGCTGTAGTTGGGAAAGAAAGGGGTCATCTTCTGCGCATCGGTTGCTGACTTAACGTATGCAGGTTCTGCTAACGGCAATAACTGGTACCACTCGTTCTGATAGTAGTTGACAAAGGTTCGTAAGTAACCTTCCAGCACGTAATTTGTTCTTTCCCTTTGTCCGTCAGTTTGCCAGTGGTACAGGGTCAACATGCATCGCATAACTCCCAAAACTTTGCCCATCATTCCCAGACTTCGTCGGAACGCCTTGCATCCATGTCGGATATAATCTCGGTGGGCAATCCGTCAAGCTTCCCAACCTCTCTACGGATGGTGTCTTCAACATTCTTTGCAGTCGGATTTTCGTGGAGGCAGATAAAGAGAGCCATCTTTGTGAACCAGTCTACTACTACCATTATTTGGGTCTTACCCTGAGATTCTGGTACATGCGTAATGTAATCTGTTGAAATGGTTCACTAGGTGGTAGAGTGTACTTCTAAGACTTGAAGCAGCCTGTATTTTGCACACCGCGGTGATTTACTTTGTTGGCATTTGTGGCATGAATGTACGTAGTCTTTGATCCAGTCTGTGTGTTCTTCCCGGTAAAATTCCCTTGTAACTATCTCCATTGTCTTTTCTTGACCGATGTATCCCACTACTCAAGACTCGTAACCGCCGTGGGCTATCTCACGCTGTAGGGATTTGTCTTCGGGAATATATAATCGATAGATGTAATGTACCAACCTGTTGGATTCTGGCTATTTATCCGACATCTCTTTGCCGGTTTCTCTCAACGTGACTTGTTCACTGCCCCCTTCCTACCACCTTTGGTGCTCCTTCCAAGCCACTTTAATCTTATCCAGAAAGGCATCCTTGATTGTTTGTGTCAGGCCTGCCTTAAGATGAGCACCTGATAGCATTTCTTTCTCCAGTGTCAACTGAGGATGGTAGCCAATATCCTTCAGGTGAAAGAATCCCTTATCATTGGATTCTGCTTTAAGAAAGCATATACGTAATCCTTCTTCTTTTGCTGTGATGGATTGCTTAAGGCTTAGGTCACTTGCTCAAAACCGTGTTTTCCCTCGCTCCGTTGTTCCTTGTTCGTCAACTTTCATGTCATCGGCATTGGCAATTCTCTCAACTATGAGTTCCGGTATCCGATCTCCCGCTTGATACAGGCAGTCCGCCTTAGCCTGATTTCGAAGTATGACTCTTACTTTTCCTGTGTAATCTGTGTCTATTACACCTCCCCCCACTGCTATTCCCATCTTGCTAGCCATATCATTTCTTGCAGCTAGCCTTCCCTTGGTTCCTTCCGGCAATCCTATCCCAATACCCGTTTCTACCATTACCTGTCCCTTTGCTGGTACCAGTCTATCTGTCAGGCCATAGATGTCATGTCCAGCCACGAATCGTGATCTCTATGTTGGAATTCTTCCCTTCCTTGAGAGCTTCATTATTCTCAGGCTTGTTGACTGGTCATTTTCTGCGGAAAGAGCTGTCACTGCACTTCGCCTTTGATGAATTAGTGAAATTTGAAAGTGTTCTGTTTTCAAAATTGGCTGTTTACTGTGATGAGCTCTCTCCTCAGGATCATACTCCTGTCGTTTGCTTAATACGTCTGACTTTCCACCTCTACTTCCTGGTCGATAGACTACTTTTTTAGTTGTACTCGGTTAACTGCTGCGCCCATCGAATTTGCACCTGATTCCAGTTCTTTCTGGTCAAAAAGGACTGTAAACCTTTCTTGTCTGTGTATACCGTTACCCGTTTCTCTTCACCACTTAGGTATCGCTGCCGTTCTCTCAATGCTTCCATAATTGTGAGTAATTCTTTATCATGTATGGCGCAATTAGTCTGAGCGCACTGCAACTTTCGAGAATAGAATGCCACCGGGTCAAGTCTTCTCCTTTAGTATTGAGACAGTACATATCCGAGTAGGCAATCGCGGGCCTCGGTTTCGACCACCCTCTTCCTTCCTGGGTAAAAATGTGATAAAATTGGTACTGTTGTAAACCTTCTTTTCAACTCCTCAAATGCCTCCTCCTGCTTCCATCCTCAGTAAAAATCCTTAGGGCTCCCCCTTACCATCTCAGTGATGGGTTTGCAACCTTTTCAGAAGGCTTTTATAAACCGTCGATAAAAGTTGGCCAAGCCAATAAAGATTTACCGTTCTTTCACTGACGTCACCTAGGCCCAATCTCGGATGCTTTTTATTTTCCTATCACTCATCGTGACTCTGCTTGTCCTGATAATATACCCTAGGAATTGTACCTCTTTCTTGTGAAACAGAGACTTTTTTAACGAGACCGGTAGGTCATGTTGCTCGAGTCAGTCAAGGACTTGTTGAACCATCTTGATATGGTCTTCCATGTTCTCTGAGTATACAAGAATGTCATCCAGATAGAAGACTACTCTGTGGCCCAAGAACACGTTTAGAATTTTATTCATGATTGTCTGGAAGGTTGCAGGAGCATCTACTGGTCCGAAAGGCATGACCATGTATTTGTACTGTCCATACCTTGTATGAAAGGCCGTCTTATGTTCGTCGCCTTTTCTCATTCGAATACATCAGCAAAAAAAAAAGGTTACACCCGGACGCACCCTGTACTCCCTGTGCGTCTGGCGGTCCAGGCGCATAGAACCTAAACTCGCGTTCTGGGTGTGCGGTCTTTTATTGGGTGCTGGTAGACAGGGCTCCATGCCGCCCAGACGCACCAGACGCAACCAAGGACTCAGAAAGCAACCGACGCAAAAAGATTCTCCGGACGCAAAAAGGTTCTCCGGACGCAACCCTATAGGATAGTAGCATAGTGGAAGTGCTCAGGTGTAACTGGCTATCATCGAATACCTGCTAAGTCAACAACTCTACCTTCAAGTACTTTGAATGAGTTAGTGAAAACTGTGGAGAATATCCAAATTGTCCAGAAAGATCCATCCAGTATTACTCATGTTTACTTATTTGAGTCATTGAGATACTAATATAGGAATATATTTATTAAAGCTAGTCTAGAAAACAGTAGCACTCGGTAGCTAACAATTTGAAAGTACTTG